>Ga0155386_139_pt3 | contig 1055 bp, 1 predicted proteins | sample RifCSPhighO2_02_FD_106354 | JGI IMG/M metagenome (GOLD analysis project Ga0155386, IMG submission 106354) | Candidatus Sungbacteria bacterium RIFCSPHIGHO2_02_FULL_46_12 | reverse complement strand
GCCGCTATTTAACGGAACAAGACCGACCTCTTCCCCTCTTCGGTTATAAATTCGAATGTCTCCCGTCGGCTGCAGGGCGCGATTGCCGGTGTTTTCAATATCATACGTAAAAGATGCGGGAAACGTTCCAAAAAAGGTTCTATCAGGAACAAAACGGGTAAGCTGCAATCTTTCTTTTATATTCTCAAGAACTTCAAGATTTATTGTCACGAATGGAGACGACGACAGTGCGGCTTCGGCGTCAGGCCGGGTCGTTCCGTCGGCAAATGCAATGATGGCGTGATACATACCCGGTTGGGCGCTTCGGTCGACATTTATTCTAAAATCAATATCTTTTATATCCCCGGGCATCAGCGGGATGACACCACGCGTAATTAATATCCAGTTTGCAAGCGAGTTGGAGAGGTCAGCCTTTGAGGGGTCCAGGAACTCTTGCTTGCCTTCGCTGGTGTTCACATTATTCACAACCGCGTACAGATTTGCCTTTCGCGCTGTATTGTTTTCGAGATGAATTGTCGCAACCAGAATATCGCGCGTGAGCGCTTTTTTGTCGATAATGATTGGAGTAACGGAAAAGGGCTCGTCCGCGTAAGCATTTCCCGGCAGGAAAAAAAGGGGGATCATCACATAGAGCGCGGTTGAAAACGCAGAGGCAAAAAACCGCCTGCCAAAAAATATTTTATTTTGTTTTTTGTAAAAATCCTTTTTCATCCGTTTTTGATTAAAATGTCGGTACTATTATGTATACAATAGAGGTCGAATAATCTCCCGCGTCTTGCTGATTTGTTATTTGGGTTTTGAAGATGATGTCGTTATCGTCGTTTGTTACCGGGCCGGAGCTATATGCTATTTCCCTCATGGCCGTTTCAAATTTTGCGAACGTGTCATTCGGAGCAAATCGGGCCACACTTCCAGAAAGCGTATCGTCTCCCGCGTGATAGCCAAAACATCCGGGGGACGAAGACACACATGCGGTTCCCCATCCGGCAGGGCTGTCGTTTGTTGCCGAAACACCTTGTATCTCTTGCCCGCCATTTCCAATAAACCCTTGATGC
>Ga0155386_146_pt1 | contig 1156 bp, 2 predicted proteins | sample RifCSPhighO2_02_FD_106354 | JGI IMG/M metagenome (GOLD analysis project Ga0155386, IMG submission 106354) | Candidatus Sungbacteria bacterium RIFCSPHIGHO2_02_FULL_46_12 | reverse complement strand
AAAACTCCGGAGCGTTTCATCCGAAACTCCGCGGTCTTTCATATACTTTTCAACCGCCCCATTCTCCTTAAATTGTTTTTCAAAATATTTTGTTGCAACTTCGCAAATGTCATACAACCGCTTTCGCTCGGAGGAAAGTTTCGGGTCTTCCCGCGTGAGCTGAATTCCCGCGCGTTTCGCTAATATCTCGAGAGCTTCCGGAAAATCCACTCCCTCTATTTTTTGAACGAACGTAAAAATATCGCCTCCTTCGGAACACCCGCCGAAGCAGTGCCACCGCTGGCGGGAAGGGGTCACAAAAAAAGACGGAGTTTTCTCCGAGTGGAACGGGCAGACCGCTTTATAGTTGATGCCGGCTTTATCGAGTTTGATATAGCTTTGAATGAGGTCAACTATATCAACCCGAGATTTGATTTCTTCTGTTTGTGAAAGCATTGAGCGTTGGTTTTCCTTTAAAATTTTATCTTCATATAGCGTTGCGGCCCGTAATCGCTGTCGTGGTCGCTCTTTTCAACTATCCGCTCGCCGTAAAAGCGCTCAACCGAGGCCGCGTACCCCCCCTCAATCTTAGCATCCCGCGTCATATATTTATACCCGCGCTTTTTCAACTCTTCATCCAATTCTTTCATCATCTCCCACACAAGGCCGTAGCGCTGGTATTCGGGATTCAGCGCTGTTGAGTCAATATTAATAACTTCTTCAGAAGCGGGGGTAGCATCAACATATCCGATGATCTGCTGTGAGTCTTTATTGCGAAGAAGGATTATGACTGCCTGGGGGTTTTCAAAATCCTCCCGCATAATGTCCTCCTCATATCCTTTCCCGTCGAACGCAAGTCCTTCAATTTTCATGACGTCGTCCTTTACGTCGTCAAAGCGCGCTTTTTTAATATCAAAAACTTCAACTGAGCACGGGGGCAGTTCTTCCTTCGACCTTCGCCCTTCAATTTTCGGCATGTCTTCGCTCATGTCCCTTATAACTAGTACTACCACAATGGCTAAATTATACAACATTTAATGCGACTTTTGAAGCCCTTTGGACGTCTGCCGCAAAACATTGGGCGGATTCAAGTTATTAACACAACTTTCTGACCGGTAATTAATTCATAAAATTTCTCAAGCGGGGTATGGAATCCCAATGCTTTTCTTGGCCGAGT
>Ga0155386_121_pt1 | contig 2377 bp, 7 predicted proteins | sample RifCSPhighO2_02_FD_106354 | JGI IMG/M metagenome (GOLD analysis project Ga0155386, IMG submission 106354) | Candidatus Sungbacteria bacterium RIFCSPHIGHO2_02_FULL_46_12 | reverse complement strand
TGGTTATGGGTGTCGCACAGAATGTTATACAACCTGCCATCATCCAGGTCAAACGAAAGGACCGCCCAGCCTCTAGCCGCCACACCAAGCGCCTTGAAGTCTTCAAGCCATTTCTCATGCGAACCGAAGTCTTTTTCTATCCATTCTTTTATGGTTCCACCCGGAAGCGAACCACCCATCTTCATAGTATCGAAGTACCCTTCATGAAGCTTGATGCCGTTCAATGCGAATGTTTCTTCGCGCTTCATTTCGCCAAAATCCGAATATGTTGCGTTGGCTTGGGAACGGTCAACCGACTTCAGCTTCTCTTGTATTTCGTTCCATTTCTTCACATAGCCCGCATACAAGACGTCATGGTGTTCCCTCAATTGACGTTCGGAAATGCCTTCAAGGGCTGTGTATTTGAGTGGTTTTGCTTCTTTCATAAAAATTATGAATCCTAAATGCTAACTGCTGAATATAACGTGCGCCGTATTCGCCATTCATCATTCAGAATTCATTGTTATGGGAATATCTGATTTCCATTCTCGTCAAAAACGAGGATGGCCTGGGTGGGACAGGATTTTGCGGCAAGCAGGATGGTATCGTCATCAGCCCCCTTATCATTATATAGTACCGCCTTATTTTCCGCATCAAGCTCAAATACCCCCGGAGCAACGGCAATACAGGACGCAGCGCCAATACAAAGGCTCCGGTCAACGACAACTTTGCCTATTTTAAGCGATATGTTCTCTTCTTCGGGCTGGGCCGGAGAGGCATTGTTTGTGATCTCTTCAGGCATTGTATATTCTTATCTCCGGTTTAATGAAAAGTTTTTCTCGACCGTTCCATAAGCGTGCCATCCAGTTTCAGCCGAAGCTCATTGAGCTCTCCTTGTTCAGTCATCGAAAGTTTTCCATTTTCTTTCAGCCTCGCTTCAAGCTCTTGCTTGCGCGTTTCAAACGGAACAACGCGACCGTCAATAAACCTTCCCCGCTCACGGTTAGGCATCTCAATTTTCTTTTCCATACCTCCCTTACCGGTTTCAAGTTTTTGAATTTTATCATCTTCGGGACCTGCCGTAATGCGCCCCCGAAAACCCCGCTCCATATTATCCATAATATTTCTCCTTATAAAAACGTATTAGCTGTTCAACCTCGGTAATGATCTCGGGAGACCCGACGCCGACTTTGAGCTTCTTTTGCACGCCCTCAAGATCCATTGCTCCTTCAAGCACGGCTTCTTCGATATCCTTATCCGTAATGTTGAGCTTTGGGTCAATGACCTTTGCTCCCTCAACCGTGACGCGCGCATGCTGTTCGCTTCTATGAAAATAATCATTCGCCGCTTTCCGGAACGCTTTGTCTGCCAAGACCGAACAATGAATCTTCCTATTAGGAAGCCCGCCCAAGCGCTCCATAATATGCTGGGGTTTTATCTTGAGAGCTTCGTCAATAGGCAGTCCCCCGTTCTCTGTTATCATAACGCTATACATTGATGTCGCAGCGATTGCCGAACCGCATCCGAAGGTGCGCCACTTCATTTCTTTGACATGCTCCGTTCCTTTGTCTATTTTGAGCCACATTTTCATCATGTCCCCGCAGGCGGGAGAACCCACCATTCCGGTTGCGTCATAGTCGGTTTCATTCGGCTCATCAAGCATCAGATTTTTAGGATTGAAAAAATGTTCCTTTACAATGTCGGTGTAATACCATTTCTCTCCTGTATATTGGTTGACTACGTCCGCATTCGTATCTATTTTTGGTTTCAGAGGTACTGCTGCGTTTGTGTCTTCAGTCATATTTGACAATTGTTATATTATGATTTATAGTTAGTTTCGAACCATTCTTTGAAAAAAGTGAGACCACTATGCCCCAGTTCCGTGCGGTCTATGTTGCGGCGGAAGTCCTTGCGGTGCGCGATGAAGCTGAAGACTCGGATTTATTGATTAACTTAGCCGAACTTCTAGCGGGGTGACTCTAGCCTAGAATCGCAAAGTCCATTTTTCGAAGAGAAAGATTTGCTGGAGTATATATAAGGAACGCAAAGGCGTTAATGCCGCAATCCATGCAGCTCTTTTACTATCGCATACTGAAGCAAGATTTTCAATCTGCAAACACTATACTATACCGCCGCAATGGAGAAGGAATATGGACAAGAAAAAAAGTCTGTATATCTACATTGTAACGATTGGCACAGGCACAACGTCGATTGACAGCCTCCGCGAAGTTCTTCACGAAGCCTCCGGCGTCAGAGCGAAAGCTTTCGTCAAAAATCCCCAAACGTTCGTGATACATGCGGAAACGGATATTTCTGAACTTCTTTCCCAAAACGGATTTGCTTTTACCGTAGAAACATATGACGTGGAGCTTTGGGGAAACTTATAGCCGCCCGCGAC
>Ga0155386_107_pt2 | contig 2595 bp, 2 predicted proteins | sample RifCSPhighO2_02_FD_106354 | JGI IMG/M metagenome (GOLD analysis project Ga0155386, IMG submission 106354) | Candidatus Sungbacteria bacterium RIFCSPHIGHO2_02_FULL_46_12 | reverse complement strand
AGACGTGTTCCGAATTTACGAAGCGTTAAAAGTTCCTCTATCGGAAAATATCCCGCGTGCGCCATTGCCGCATACTGCACGGGGCAAATATGGCCATTTGATAGCACAAGAAAATCGCGCTCCGGCCACTCCGGGTTTTTGGGGTCGTGTTTTAAAATATGAAAATACAGTGCTGTAAAAATATCGGCCATGCCCAGTGGCCCGGCGGTATGGCCGGAACCTGCCGCCAAGAGCATTTCAATAATAGACATGCGAACAGCGTTCGCCTTTTCTTCGAGAAATTTTATTTTTTCGTCGTTTAGATATGACATAAATTGTTTTAATAAATAATTTAATTTGCTCGCCGCACATTAATTTTTGAAGATGTCAGGATTGGGCAGGCGGAATTGAACCCGTACGCATTTTTAAAAACAGCCGCAACAAAAGAAATGCCAGCAAGACAATGACCGCGCCAAGTACAACAGGCAAGACATAGGGAGAGCGCTCCGCCAAAGGAACTTTTTCAGGCTTTGGCGCCACATATCCCGGATTCTTTACAACCGGACCCGCTCCCACCTGATCAAGTGTTGAGGTATCAACATATTGCGATATTTTTTCTATATCGTATTGAGGACGATGCGCTTTCAGATTGCCGAGATAAAGATAGTACTCGTTCCCGGGAATAAATTTGAAAAGAATGCGCCGAACCGTTCCGTAGAGCATAGCGCTTTCGACCGCAATGGGCCGATCGTCGCCGTTAACGATAACAAGCTTTATGTACCGCTTGTTTGATTCGGGATAGACAAAATCCAAGTTTGAGCCTGTAAATCGTGCGGCTACAACAGCAAAGAAGTAACTATTCTTCAAAAGCCGCCAGTTTGCCTTATCGTCGCTATCATAAACGGAAACCAGGCGGTTGAAGTTCTGGCTTTGGGTCGCAATACGGCCTCTCCTGTGCGGAATTCCACGAATGCCGAGGTCAAGAACGGCCTCGGTGCTTTTTAGCTCTGCATTTTCGGCAACTTCAAGTTTCGGCGTATAAGAAATCTCGCGCGCGGCCGTGGAGATATGGCGCCAAACCCGAATGCCTGTAACGGCAAGAGGGCCTTCTCCTTGGTCGGCGATGATAACGCGAAGGAAGCGTACGGTTGAATCTGGATAGGCAACGGTCGTATCCCTCACGGTAACAGGTTTTATATCGCGGACAGTATAGTCATAAATCTGCCCCCTCGGAGTAAGCGTACGCCAGTTCGTCTTGTCGTTTGATCCCTGAACTTCGACAAGCCGCCGAAAATTCTCTGAAGACGTATCAATGGCAAACGAGTTATGGAACACTCCTTCCGAACCGAGATCAACAAGAAATATTGTAGACTCGCCTTTGACGAAAGATTGGTCGAACATCCGCGCCGATACGTACGTTACGCCAGAAGTCTCCCGTTCAACAGCCGCGACATACGGCACCTCGCCGTCAGCGTCAACAATGCGCAGGTCTGAAATGTCCGGCTTCGAGTAAGAAAAAACCTCGCTCGGAAGGTCAAGTACGGCGTAATCCTGTTTCATGGATGAACCCGGCAGAATACGTGCGCGAAACTCCCACGCGGATTGGGTGAAGTCGGCCGCCGCAAAAAAGGCGTATCCCAGCATACCGAATATTACAACAGAGATGCGAAGTGATGCCATAGTTATTGCGATGCCTCGAGACGCTTCTCGAAGCGAAAATAGAGATACGAAGCAAAAAGCAAAATAATGCCAAGCACAATGAACGAAATGATGCGCTGGGGAGCGGCCAAGACCGTAAGATCGAAGAAAAATACCTTCACAATGGTCACTCCGAAGAGCACTACGGAAGACCAGCGCACATATTTGTTCCTATACAGAACGCCGATCGCCATAAGAATTATAGCATAGAGCGTCAAAAATACCGAGATAGCGGCATTCCGCAGGTTGTTCAGGCGGCGATAGCCGGCATCGGCAGAAAGCCTCGTTTGTGCCTGGTATTGAATGCCATAGGTATCTTGATAGGCATAATACGGGTCGCTTTGATTCCGGACCGGAATCTGCCGCTGAATCTCTTTTTCAAGTTTTACCTGAAGCGCGTAAATCCGTGAATCAAAAAAACTGTTAATCTCCAGTATAATGAGGAGAAAAATCAGAAAGTTCCCAACAGTCCAGAAAAGCGTCGGCATCTGGTCGCCCCTTTCAAAAGCGGTCAATTCCTCTTTTTTCTTTGATGCAATGTATCCCATTCCTAAGACTGTGGCAATAACAATAAAATAGGTAAAGAAGCGCTTGTTGAAGATTGCCACATAACTCGAAAGGTCCCCTGCAGAGGAGTCGAATCCAAAAAGCCGGACGAGAGCAACAATATATACGCATATCGCGAATATCCTCATGTCGCGGTTCTTAAGAAAGATACCAAGCACAAAAAGGACTGCCGCCTCAACCGCCCATGCGATGGTAATGGCGTTTTGATCGAGAATAAGCGGGACGGCAATGGTCAGGAACACGACCGCAACTCCTCCAAGGAACATAACCAAACGCTTATCGTCGCTTCGCACGGCTACCGCAAGGTAGGCGCATACGATGTATACCCCGGCAAGAATGGCTGCCAGAAAC
>Ga0155386_138_pt1 | contig 3325 bp, 7 predicted proteins | sample RifCSPhighO2_02_FD_106354 | JGI IMG/M metagenome (GOLD analysis project Ga0155386, IMG submission 106354) | Candidatus Sungbacteria bacterium RIFCSPHIGHO2_02_FULL_46_12 | reverse complement strand
TGGCCGACTGGCGCGTTGGAGTGGTACTGTGGGCACTGACGCTCTCTATAGGCGCCGCGCGCGTGGTAGCCGGCTTGCACTACACTATAGACATTGTGGCAGGTGCTCTGCTTGCAGTGTTTGCAGTCTGGGCGGCCCGCAGATGGCTGTGGAGCATGCTATAGTGCCTTTGATGGGGTTGTCCCCACCGCTCTTCTTATGTGTCTATTTTAGCCATAGAATAGAGGAGGAGGCATATTTTATTAATTTGTAAATACTACTAACGTAACGATATGGAAAAGGAAATTGCATACTGTGTTAAGTGCCGCGAGAAGAAGGAAATGGCCGACCCAAAAGAGGTAGAGATGAAGGGTGGCCGCCGCGCCATGTCTGGTACCTGCGTGTCTTGCGGCACCAAGATGTTTAAGATTTTGGGAAACAAAAAGTAGTTTTTGGTCGAATGAGTAAAAAGACACCACCCATAAATGGGTGGTGCAAAAGTGCCGCTCGGGGGGCAGCGGCTTTGGAGTTCCGCTAGCAGGAAGGCACCAAAGCGCGCACGCTCCCGAGCGGCCGCCGTGGGGTCCTTCTTTATAGACGAAGTGTGGTCCACTTACACAACATTCGTCTAAAAGAAGTGTGTTTGCACCTCATCTCCGTACAAAAGGTTGGCGGCCCATTGCGCGGTTTACTATGCAAACACTCCCTCGGACCTGTCTGCCGCTATTGTGCCAGATGTTGATAAAAAAATCCACTCGGCTTGGTGTGTATGCTATTATTGTATGTATATAGGTGCGCAAATGTCACTATGTCATGTCCAACAAGGTAGCCACGCCAATACCAGACTATCTTGAGGAGACATACTGGTGGGCGTATGTGCGCCCTTTTGCGGTGCGTCTTTTTGAACGCCAGTGGCTCATAAATACTATCCTTTTTGGCAACTATGTAAGGTTGCGCAATGTTGTGCTCGACGAGTTTGGCGACGACCTGGCCGGGCGCACCCTGCAAATGTCATGTTGTTATGGAGACCTCTCGCCACGCTTGGCAGGGCGCGCCGCAAAAAACGGCGGCTCACTCGATGTTATAGACATACTGCAGGTCCAGCTAGACAATCTGCGCAGGAAAATTACGCCAGAGATGAATGCGCAGACTCTCCTTATGGACGCCACGGCACTTACTATGCCGGACAAGAGCTACGACAGGGTATTGCTATTTTTTTTGTTGCACGAAGAGCCACAGGCATATAGAGAAAAGACCGTGAGCGAAGCTCTTCGCGTTCTGAAACCGGGAGGCAAGATTGTTATAATAGACTACGCACGGCCGGCCAAATGGCACCCGGTGCGTTTTTTAATTTACCTTTTTTTGGCCAAGCTCGAGCCCTATGCGGTCGACCTCTGGGGCAGGGAACTGGCCGACGTTATACCGGCGCAAATGGCCGGCCGCAGATGGCAAAAGTCGTCTTACTTCGGCGGTCTATATCAAAAACTGGTCAGTACTCGCTAAATTTCAAGGGAACAATCGCCAATTTCCAAACACACAACATCCTTACATTCTCAAGTTTGTAAGGATGTAGTGTCCTGTGCGGTTGGTGTGGAATGTCGTATAGTGTACATATATGACGAGCAGACGTGTTAAAGAGGACCAGAATTATTGGAACTTTGTATTTTCTGTATTTTTTATTGTTGTGCTTGTCGGGAGCCTCTTTTTTATGCGCTCGATGCGAGGCGGGTACCCGATGGCCGTGCCGCCTTTTGATGCATTTTTAATGGCTCTAGCGACCTTCCGGATTACGCGCCTTATCGTCTACGACAAAATCACTCGCTGGTTCCGCGAGCTTTTTGCCGACACGCGAGAGTTTTCCTCGACGCTCGGGACAGGTGAGGAAGTGATAATGGTCGAAGTACGGCCATATGGTAGCGGATTGCGGCACACGATATATGACCTGCTCCAGTGCCCGTGGTGCATCGGGATATGGTCGGCGCTTATCGTCGTCGTGTGTTACTTTGTCTTTCCGTGGTCGTGGACGGTTATCTTTTTCCTTGCGCTTGCGGGAGCTGGGTCGCTCTTCCAGGTCGTCGCTAACGCGGTGGGGTGGCACGCGGAAAATCTAAAACTCGACGCGCAGGAAAAAGAACGTGATTTGCAACTGTAGGTCGCTGCCTATACAAAAAACTGGTCAGTACTCGCTAAATTTCAGGGAGCCGATTTATTTACCGATCATCATCCAAACTATGAGTTAGCTGTTCAGGATAGACTACTATTAAGTATTTTTTAAGTGTAAACCACTGCCTTGTCTACTTTTTTGAAACAGGAATACCGATGCAGTAGAATGTAGAAGGAGAGTCGGCGATTTTTCCTTTTGGAGGATAATAGTATGTTAATCCTAAACAACTCTTTGTATTATCGCGTAGGGAGTATCCAGATAGAGTAGGCCCTTCTCTATCAAAAGCCTTAGGATAGAGAATGAACAAAGCAGTCACGATTATAAGAGCCCATATCCATTTAGTTTTCATATACCAAAATTATACACTCAAAAAGTGTTGGCCACCCTATCAAGGCCTTGCCCTGCTATCCGCTTCCTAACTGGATCTAATTCAGCGACCAAATGACGTAGTTTAAATAAGCGGCGAAGCTGACCCAAAGGATATATGGCACCAAGAGCCACGCGGCTGGTTTGGAGATTTTATAAAATGCAATGATTGTGGCGAGAATAGCAAGCCAAAGGAATGTGATCTCAATAAGCGCACCACCGGGGCTATGTAGACCAAAAAAGATAATCGACCAAAGGGTATTCAAGACCAGCTGGCTGAGAAATATGCCGAGGGCGATTTTGATTTGCTTTTTACGTTGTATGACCAGCCCTTCGACTTCGCTCAGGGTTAATTTGTTGTACTCACGCCAAATCAAGAAGGCCGCGATGCCCATAAGCGCAAATAGTGTCGTCCAGACGGGTCCGAATACCCATGCCGGGGGATTTAAAGCCGGTTTGACGATCCCGGCGTACCAGCCGGCGATGGACGGAGTCGTAAACACCGAGCCGATCACCCCCGCCGCCTCGGAAACTACGATGGCGATGATGAGTTTGAATGTGTTGTTGATTTTCATCCTTATTTCCTCTTAGAATCAGCCCAAAGCGACAATATACCCAAGGCTAAAAAGAGTGCCACCTCTATCCAATTCTGTTTTTGAAACGCATTGAAAAGCGCTGTCCCAAAAAAGATTATAAATATCGCAAGACTGGTAAATTTATATTTTTCCATATTCATATTTTAACACTTTGTTTTGTATTTGTCCGGAGGTCCCCACATCCATCGGGGTTTCTCGCCTTTTTTATAACAAATCCAAA
>Ga0155386_109_pt3 | contig 3364 bp, 5 predicted proteins | sample RifCSPhighO2_02_FD_106354 | JGI IMG/M metagenome (GOLD analysis project Ga0155386, IMG submission 106354) | Candidatus Sungbacteria bacterium RIFCSPHIGHO2_02_FULL_46_12 | reverse complement strand
ATAATACAAGAACGCTCCGACCGTTACAATAAAAATACCGAGGAGCATCGCGTAGTAGTCGTCCATCTCTCCGTAATTCCTATCAAGCCAGCGAGCGATGGGAATTTGTAAAATTGACTTTATGATCCAATACAGAGCAATCGCAAAACCGACGGTGGAAGCGGTCGCGCCCGGAATATCTTCAACGAAAAAAAGAGCCATGACGGGAATAACAAGGCCGGCCGCCGTTGTTATCATGAAGTCGGCAAAAATAATAATAAGAACAACCTGGTTCAATTTCGGGAATTCCAAGCTAAATATTGATTTCATGGCCCTATTATAGCCCAAAATAAGCCCATAAACAAAACCTCCCTGCCCCAAATGCGTGGAGGCGAGATGAAGAGAAAATAAGAAAAGACGGCTTTTTATCAAGCCGTCTTTTCATTTTGGATGCTAGCCAATTAGTCCGCCCAGATAACGAATGTGAAGAGCTTGTTGCCGTTGCCCAAGTTGCGCTCATAAAGAGAAGCGCGTCCGTCGTGGGACTTTCGCACAACCTTGCCCCACTCCGAAGGATTCGACTCATCAACATCTCTCGCTTGCGCCGAAGCTGTTTTGTTGAACGCGCTTGTGAACGTATCAAGGTGCGCATAGATAATTCCGAGCTCCTCATAGTCGTGCGCGTTCGGATGCACATTGTTCAACTGCCCGTAGAGGGTGCCGGCCGGGTCATTCGTGTAATCCATGCATGTTCCAAGGTTCGTGTTTGTAAAAACTTCATCCTGATGGTCAAGCCCGAATGTGTGTCCGACCTCTTGGCATGCAACGAATTGCCTCCATGCTGGAGTGTTGTATTTAGCGGTGTTAAAATATGTATCATTTAATTTTACCGTACCCTTCGTGATGTGATCACCCGTAGCCCATATTGAGGCAATACCAAGCCATCCGTTGTTGCCGTATTTGCTATTGCATACTTCCACCCGGCCGCTGGTAGCCCGACAATTTTTTGGATTCGCCCGGCCTGGAACGACCGTTGTGCTTAACACCGAAGACGCGTTCCAGTCGCTTGATGCGGCGGCTAAATATGCGTCCCATGACGATGACACATTGTCGCCGAGCTTTAACACGAGCGGATTTGCCGTACGAGCCCAGTGATAATTACCCCACGAATGCGTCGCGTATGCGCCTACCGCAAATACTCCAACGGAAAAAAGGGCGACCGCTATTAAAAACCTGCTAAATCGGGAAAATTTGAACATAGTGATAAAAAATTATTAATTAGTTATAAATACTTGTTAATGATATCATATTTGCTGATCTACGCAAAACGGCTATCCTTACATGCGTTGATATCACGGCACCTCGGCTCCGTTCAAAGAAGGCGGGATGCAAGAACCAAAAGCATTGAAAAAACGGCAACCGCGATGATACCCGTACGAAGAACGCGCGACGATTGGCTATACATAATGCGTTAAGCCCATCTAAAGACAAGACAAACGGCGTTTATTTTGAAGAAAAACGGGCGTATGGTAAGAGAAAATCACTAAAAATCGCTATTACTCTTGAGTATAGCAGGTTTTCCGCGGATTTGCAATACGGCGGAGAGAAGATGCAAATAATACTCTCCGGGCTTACGCCCGTGGTTTTCTGCGGTGGAGAATAAAAAAGCCGTAATGCCTAAGGCAAAACGGCTTATAGAACTACGAATTACTCCCGAACCTCGGAAGTGAAAAAAGTTTATTAAAAAAGCGAAACAGATTGGAGAACATAAGAAGCACAAAGAAAAACGAGCCGAGAAGATAGCTGGTAATAAGCGTTGTCGTTTCTGCCCCGCGGCTAACAAGCCCGATAACCGAAGCAATTTCGAACATAAAAACGCTCCCAAATGCCCAAAAGAGTACCCAGAGAAGCGATACCGCCATGACCCCCCAGGCCTTTTCTCCAAGCCATCGTTCAGCACCGACAAAAACAAACGATAACGCTATAAGTCCTCCAAGCGGAAAATACTCGGCAATGTCCCCGATGTTTTCCCAGAGCAAAACTACAAGCACGACCCCAAGAAGCAGAAAGATAACCGCTCCGGCAGTATTCCACATGGCCAACCGCTTCATTTTACAAGTCCTCGTTTTGTACAAGGTTCCGAACCTCACTCTATCAATAAAAAACAGAATGTCAAGAGTTTTGGAAGCTCTCTGCCGTCTCACTCATTTCTCGCCTTCTTTTTTTCTCAAAAATTTTTTTATCAATTCTGAAGCATAGTTTTCTCCGCCAAAAAGATAGAGACCGGCAAAAATCAGAAAAATGCCGGGTATAAGCGGCAAGGCCAGGGCAACGATGCCGACAGCAATGCAAACAAGGCCGAGGATTTTTTTCAATAGTTCTTTCTTTTTTCCTTCCATGTGCATACGTGTGTTAAGCGGCCGGTTTTTAATCACTATGCCCTCCGTTTAAAAAATGAGAATTTGAGGATTTCGAGAACAAAAAGGGCGCTCGCTCCATAGAGAGCGACAAGCCCCCAGTCCGCAATCCCAAGGCTCACCGTATCGAGGGTCTTTGAAAGAATCGGAAGGTATACAGCACAAACCATGAAAACAGTCCCGATGATAGCAGACGGTAAAAGATACGGATTATCCTCAAGCGAGACAATCCAAAAAGGCTTATGGAAATTTCTCATACCGAAAATATAGAATTGCGCATCAATCCCAAGAAAAACAAACATCATTGTGCGAATATATCCGATGGACGAACCGGCGTATAGCAAGTAGAAAAACACGGAAATTACGAATGCCATGCGAACAACAACAAAAAGTGCTGTGAAAAAAAACATTTTTCTCGTAAAAAGGGCCCGGAATGCCTCTGGGCGCTCGGTTGCAATGGCCCCATCTCCCCCCTCAAACACCATAGCGATATTTGGAAGACTGTCTCCGATAAGATTGATCCAGAGAATCTGCCCCGGCAGGAGTGGTAGAGGCAACCCAAAAAAAACGGAGGTTCCAACTAGGATAACCTCGGCAAATGCGCCCGAAAACAGAAAAATGAGAATTTTTCTTATATTTTCAAAAATAACCCGGCCTTCACGAATAGCGGCAACAACACCGGCGAAACTGTTATCCAAAAGCACAATGTCGGCTGCTTCTTTAGCGAGATCCGTTCCTGAACCGAGCGCTATCCCGATATCGGCGTGCTTAAGCGCTGGCGCATCATTCACCCCGTCTCCTGTCATCGCAACGACTGCCCCTTTCTTTTTCCACGCCTCAATGATGCGGAGTTTTTGCTCGGGCGTCACGCGGGCATAGACGTCAATGTCGCTCACTTCTCTTTCAAAATCTTTTTCAGTTACAAGGTCCAGCTCAATCCCGTCGGCAACGCGCCCTTCGGCCCCGTC
>Ga0155386_109_pt1 | contig 3692 bp, 4 predicted proteins | sample RifCSPhighO2_02_FD_106354 | JGI IMG/M metagenome (GOLD analysis project Ga0155386, IMG submission 106354) | Candidatus Sungbacteria bacterium RIFCSPHIGHO2_02_FULL_46_12 | reverse complement strand
CGACTCTCCAACAAGGGCAACAACCTCTCCGGGACGAACCTCAAACGAAATATTTTCAAGCACTTTCTTTTGGCGCGCACCGTAGGAAAACGAAACATTGTCAAACCGCACCTCGCCCTTCACTTCCCCGAGCATAATCGCATTTTCCGGCTCATACACTTCTTTTGGAAGCTGGATTATTTTTTCTGCCCTCATTATCGCGACAACTCCATGCTGTATGACGTCCCAATTTCTTCCGAGAACGACGAACGGGCCGAACATCATGGCGGCATATCCGTTGAACGCGACAAGCTGCCCCATTGTCATGCTCCCCTCCCGGATAAAATGAATGGAGACAACAAAAATTCCAAGCTGGGTCAGCGTTATGATGAGGCGCTGGTAAAAACTTAATGACTGCCATATTTGCATGTAGTGCCCCCAGAGGCGCGCTGCTTTTAACTGGAAGAATCTGTAGAGCTGATATTTTTCGTGCCGCTCGGCGCCTGCCTGCTTTATCGCCTGAATATTCACGAGGTCTTCGGACGCCTTTCCGTAGGCTTTGCCATACGCATGCCTCATTTTATTCGCAAGGTCACCAAGCCCCGGGGCTGTCCGCACAAGCAGGAAGGCATAAATGATTATTGCGACAAAAAGAATGAGCGTTAAGCGGGGCTGAATGAAAAACGTTATGACGAGCGCTATGATGATGCTTAAAAAATCCGGAAGAAGTTCTATGAGCACCCGGTTGATAATCTGCTCAAGCCACGTTGCTCCGCGCTGGATGCGTTCCGAAATTTCGCCTACCCTGCTTTTTTTATGAAACGAAACCGGAAGAAATAGTATCGAGCTGAACGCATAGACAAGGTATTCCGCGTCAAGGTCTGCCGAGAGGCGCTCCTGCTGAATACTTTTCTGCCAGCCAGAAATGTCGCCGAGAGAACGGATGACGAACCATACCGCAAGAATTGCAAACGCTTTCGGGAATGTGTTTCCAAAAAGAGTTACTAGGTCATTATGATTTATGGCATCAAAAAGCCGCCCGGCAAAATACGGGATAGCGGCGTCTGACGCCGCAAGAAATACCGAAAGGAAGAGAAGAGTAATGACCCGGCGCTTGTGCAGGACAAGATGTCGCTTTATAACTGGTATTCCTTCGGCGATATTTTGTTTTAGGCTCATTTTTTGGATCATATATCTTTTAATAATACCACGCTTCGGCGATGTCTTTGTCACAAGCAGGGAAAGAGCCTCTACAGGACCCGAGAAAGGCGAAATCCCGCATTAATGCGGGATTTCGCCCTTATGAATAAATTGATGGTTCATCTACATCTATTAGAACCATCTCAGACTCCACAATGTTACAACCACCGGACGATACTCGCTTCTGGCTAAAGTTCTGTCAAACGGTCAAAAAGTATATTCCATCATGAAATCTGAGATGGCCCCGAGCGCGAATGTTCTGCGCTCGGGTTCGGGCTAGGCAGGGTCAGTAACGACCCGTTCCTTATCCGCGAAGAGAGTCCGGCGCTTCAACCCGCTCTTTCACTTCGGCGGGCAAAAGAACGTTCCCTTCGGCGTCGACGACCACGACTCGCCGCGCTTCTGCCGCGCGGGTAATGCGTCTCTTCCATGTTTCCATTGCACTCCCTTTCGTTGCGGCTTTACGGGCCGCGGTTAGGGACAAAGCACGCACTAGAGGTATGGCCCGCGAGCGACTCGCCGGCCTTCCTCTGCCTCCCGCCGTCTGCAGGCCGCCTCGAACTTTTCGAGCTCGGATGGCCAAAACCTGTTCTGCGAACGTCGCGCTTGCACCATCCATGATGCCGGCACGGAGGGGAAAAAGTCCCACTCAAAGAACTTCCATGTTTCGTTTCCGGGTCTCCAGTCAAAGAATGTCCAGTTCTCTCTGTCCATACGGCCCCCCTTCGCAGCCTTTCGTGTGTTGTTTCTTGACTGAAGAGGGGTTCCCTCCTCCGTGAATACGGAGTGACTCGCCGAGGAGGGTCGGGAATCAAGTAAGAACCCCATTTCAGCCAAGAAACGAATTAAAAGAGCACTTTCCTTAATAGTTATATTATATATCTTTTCAATAATAATGTCAAGCTGCGTTTTTTCTTATTTAAAAAAAGAAAACAGGCACATGCCTGTTTAAAAAATTATAGTCCGAAGAGTTTCGTAAAAATGCTGATTCCGCCGCCAAGGGCCCCAAAAAGCCATGCGCCGACGGTTCCGCCAAATTGTTTTTGCACGCTTGGCTTGTGCATGTTTTCCTCGCCTGAAGTTCCATGAGCAAACACGAGATTTTCTTTACAGACGATTACGTACTGCGCATTCATTCCGGTAACAAGAAGGTTCTGTTTGTTAAGGGTAAAAAGTTCCTTTTCTTCGTTCATTGCCCGGGTCGGATAGAGAAGAATATTGTAGCTATTGATTTCTTTCGCGTATTCTTTGATCTTTTCAGGATCGGTAATGGTTACCTGGTAGTTTTTCGTTCCAAAAATATATTCAGGCGCTTCAGACCCCCGAAGCCTCACGACGTTTTTTGCCGCAGGATCAAACCCGGCTTCTTTCAGACCGTCAGTGCATGTCGTTTCGCCGATCTTGATCTGTGCCGCTTTCTCGCGAGCTTCGTTCATGTTCTCGAAAAGACCCGTCATTACATACGTTTTGTTATAATTTGTGTTAGCATTGCTAACGCCATTCCCAACGCCTTTCATTGTTGAACATCCATAGCCCAAAAATGCTATCGCAACCGCAAAAAAGATGGTCCCTAGCTTTCGCATGCCTTGATACCGTTTTTTCTCAAGGTTCTATCCTTCCTACTAGTACAATATTAAAAAAATATTGCAAGAGCAGTTGCAATAAGAACAATAATAAATGTATCCTGTCAAATTATGCGGTTCCGGAGCCTTTTAGCCGGCGTTCTTTTACCATGATTTCGACGAGTTCCCGTATTTTTTCTTCTGCCATTGCCGCATCAAAAAACTGCCGGCGTATCTCGCTTTTTTTCCTCCGCAAAAATTTGCGCACTGATTTTGTAAGTATGTGCCTTCCCATGAGGTTTTTGCTGTGTTTTTGTCTGCCAAGCATACGCTTTTTGATGTTAGAAGTCAACCCAAGGAGAAGATTGGCGAAACCCTGACAAGCATTGGACACAAAAAGCAAAGTCTTATTATGGCTCATAGCGTCGAGAAACAAACTCCGATTTTAGACTTTTAGCAGAGCTAGCGGGCTTCTCTTACCTTTAAAAAAACTTGATTTTATCGGCTGTTTATTGTACATTTTTCCCAGCCATACAAAGTTCATTTACATAATAAACCAACGATGGCACACCCGCCCAACCCGACAGAGAGCAGGTCTAAAGAACAATTTAAGGAAAGGAGTGATTTTGACATTATGGAAGTTTTTCAAACAACGAACACGGAGACATAACATGCGCATCCTTATGTGCCCGCCGGATTTTTTTGTCATCGAAAAGGAAATAAACAAATGGATGAAAAAAGAGAATCAGCCTGACCGCTATCTCTCCAAAAAACAGTGGGTGAGGCCAGTACAGATCTATACGACTCTTGAAGCGGACCCCTGGTTCATTGAGCCAGACCCTGATTGCCAAGACATGTGCTTTACTGCAAATACTGGATGGTGCCGATGGGGAATACTTCTCCGCGCGAACTTCAAAGGCGCTGTTGCCGAGGCGCGTGCGCGGGAGCTCA
>Ga0155386_137_pt1 | contig 4292 bp, 6 predicted proteins | sample RifCSPhighO2_02_FD_106354 | JGI IMG/M metagenome (GOLD analysis project Ga0155386, IMG submission 106354) | Candidatus Sungbacteria bacterium RIFCSPHIGHO2_02_FULL_46_12 | reverse complement strand
ACCCTCCGTCCAGCCATCAGTACTACGCCAATCAACACAGCCGCCTCCGCCGCCGAAAGTAATAAATATTCCAGAAATGAATAAACCGGCGTCTCCTGCAAACCCCTTCTTCACTGGGATGACACCGACACCTGAAATCACGCCCACACCTCCTGTCCCACCCCTCCAGCCACCGAGACCGATACAGTCCGGAGAACCTAAAGTTGACCGCGTGGCTCCAACACCCCCTCCAATACGCCCCCGGCTGGCTGTTCCGTTCACCCCGGGAACAGGGTTGGAAAATTTTTTGCAGGCACCTTCCGCGGCCATACCCCCAAAGCCGCCTGTTCCTCCTCCCCCAATACCGCCACTTGATAAACCGCTTACAGAGATAAAAATCCCCGAAACACCCAAGCCCGCTCCTCAAGCGCTTCCCGCCGAAATACCCCCCGAATTAAGTTCCAAAGAACGTCCAAAAGTGCCCGAAGAAGAAAAACCGAATCTGCTTGATTCTCTCCCGAAAGAAAAGCCTATGGAGGCCCGTATTATTGAAAAAACACCGATAGTTCCGAAGTCTTCGTCTGACCCATATAAGGAAACAATCGAATAAACAATAACGAACGGAGAACCACATGCAGCAGTTCCAGGTACCACAATTCATTAATATCGAAGACCAGATCGTTGGCCCTCTGACACTCAAACAGTTCTTGTATCTTTTGGGAGGGGGCGCATTCGTTATCGTTACATATTCTTTCCTTCCGTTCTTTCTTTTTCTCCTTGTCGGACTTCCTGTCGCAACACTATGCTCATTGCTTGCTTTTTTTAAATATAATGAGCAGCCGTTTTCCAAAATTATTTTCAGCGCCATTAACTACTATCTAAAACCGCGACTATATATCTGGAAAAATATCCCGCCCCCCACCCATAAACAAGGAGAAGTGGTGAAAAAAATGGATGCCGCTTCGGTTCCCACTCTGACGGAAAGCAAACTTTCCGATCTTGCCTGGAGCCTTGATATAAAGGAAAAAACGAAACGCTAACAGTGCTGCCATGCAAAGAAGAGGAAAACTGGCAACCCGTATAATTCCGCATTACATAGTCAGTCACGATCATGCCTCCACAAGCACAACAATCCGTAAAAGCAAGGTCCGCGAAAGCAACGCAGGATTTTTTGGCGGTGGACGGAGTACGGGACGGTACTATTATCCTGAAGACCGGAGGATTGCGTGCGGTACTTATGGCTTCTTCCATGAACTTTGCCCTGAAGTCGGGAGATGAGCAAGAAGCAATTATTTTCCAGTATCAGAACTTTTTGAATTCGATTGATTTTTCCCTGCAATTTACCGTTCAGTCACGACGCCTTAATATTTTGCCATATCTTGAGTCGCTTAAAATCAGAACAAAGGAGGAAACAAACGAACTTCTGAAAATACAGATCGACGAATACGTGGAATTCGTGCGTTCGTTCGTTGAGCTGTCGAATATCGTATCAAAAGCTTTTTATATCATCGTACCGTTCGACGCGGGCGGACTGGACTCGATAGCGGCAGGGGGTGGGGGAATTTTCTCGTTCTTTTCAAAAAAGAAGGTTACAGCCACCCCGCAGGGCAGCGGCGACAATTTTGAAGAATATAAAAGCCAGCTTCAACAGCGGGTTGACCAGGTTTCTCTCGGACTTGTACGTTTCGGCATCAGAACCGCTCAATTAAACACCGAAGAGGTCATCGAGCTTTTGTATGGCCTGTATAACCCGGGAGAGCTTGAGAAGAAAAAACTTCCGACGGCCTAACAGAAATTTTTATACGCCATGGCATTTTCACTCTTCAAAAAAGAAAAGTCCGAATCGGAGGTTTTTGCGGTATTCCCGGAGGATATTTATAAGTCAGGGGAACTTACCCTCCGAGATGTTATTTCGCCTTCGGCCCTTGAGATTAGCCCCGGCTTTTTGCGCCTTGGAGAGAAATTCGCGCGCACAGTATTCTTCTTTTCATATCCGAGGTATCTTCATACAAACTGGTTTTCGCCCATCATCAACTTGGATAAAATATTCGACATTGCGATGTTTGTGCACCCCGTTGACACATCTCTCGTGCTCCGCCAATTGCGGCGGCAGGTTGCCCGGGTTCAGTCACAGATCCAGACGCGCGAAGAAAAAGGGCTGGTCCGGGACCCGATGCTGGATACCGCCTATCAAGACCTTGAATCGCTTCGAGACAAGCTCCAGCAGGCAACGGAAAAACTTTTTAATTTCGGATTATACATAACCATTTATGAAAATTCTGAAGAAGAGCTAAATAAGACGGAATCCCAGATCCGCGGAGTGCTTGAATCAAAACTCGTCTATGCAAAACCAGCGCTGTTCCAACAAGAAGAAGGATTCCACTCAACACTTCCGTTAAACACCGACCGCCTGCTTATTCACAACTATATGAACTCCGGCCCTATTTCTTCCACGTTTCCGTTCGTATCCTTCGACTTGACATCAAATAAGGGAATCTTGTATGGCATCAACCGCCACAATAACAGCCTCATCCTTTTTGACCGCTATTCGCTCGAGAACGCAAATTCTGTTACATTTGCAATCTCGGGCGCCGGAAAATCGTATTCAATGAAGCTGGAAATATTGCGCTCCCTTATGTTCGGGGTTGATGTAATCATTCTTGACCCGGAACGCGAATATGAATTCCTCGCGCAGACCGTCGGCGGAATGCACTTTAATCTTTCTTTAACTTCGTCTCACCATATAAATCCGTTCGATCTTCCGCCTCCGAGAGAAGACGAATCTCCGGCTGACATCCTCCGCTCAAACATCATCAACCTTATCGGTCTTTTCAGGATCATGCTCGGAGGCTTAACGCCGGCAGAAGACGCGCTCCTTGACCGCGCAATTAGTGAAACATACGCGTCCCGCGACATTACGCCGGAAACTGATTTTGCGGCAGCACAACCCCCCCTCATGTCCGATCTTGCCCTCATTCTTGCAAACACCGAGGGAGGGGAGTCGCTTGCGACCCGCATTAAAAAATATACCGAAGGAACATGGTCCGGGTTTATCAACCAGCAAACAAACGTTGACATTAGAAATCGTCTCGTTGTCTTCTCTCTCCGGGATATGGAGGAGGAACTGCGGCCGGTTGCAATGTATATCGTTCTTCACTTTATTTGGAACACCGTCCGGGCCGAGCTGAAAAAGCGCTTGCTTGTGGTGGACGAAGCATGGTGGCTCATGAAAAACGAGGATGGCGCATCGTTTCTCTACGGCGTTGCAAAACGCGCAAGAAAATATTATCTCGGGCTTGCAACAATAACCCAGGACGTAGCCGACTTTATGAGCTCACCGTATGGAAAGCCGCTCGTTACAAACTCGTCTATCCAGATGCTCCTGAAGCAAAGCCCGGCAACGATTGATATTCTGGTAAAAACGTTCAACCTGACGGAGGAAGAAAAATTCCTGCTTTTGGAGTCGGAGGTTGGAGAGGGAATATTTTTTGCGGGGTTAAAACATGTTGCGATAAAGATTATTGCGTCATACACCGAAGACCAGGTTATTACATCCGACCCCGCACAGCTCCTCCTTATAAAAAAGGCCAAAGAAGCGTTCATGAAGCAACACGTTTAGAATAATATTTTTCGACAGATATGGACGACCAGGACAAAAAAGAAGAATTTGATGAGGCCCGTAGAAAGGCCCCCGAGGAAGAAGAGGCCTCAAAAGCAGAGCCGCCAAAACTGCGGATAAACCCCGTTGTGGCTGTCTTTATGCTGCTTTTGGCGCTTGCGGTTGATGGTGCTCAAATCCTTTTTGATTTCATTTTGATAGGGGTCGTCGTAAACAGTATAATAGATATATACACATGGCTTATTTTTTATGTATGGTTTAAGGCGCTGGGCATAAGTTTCGGGGTAGCAAAAGGGACAAAATTTGGACAAGGAAGCCTTGTAGGAGGCAACTCGGAGTCACTTTTGAAAAATCCTCTTGTCGTAATCGCGGTCGCGTTGGTTGTTGAGTTCATACCCGTTGTGAACGCGCTCCCGGCGTGGACGGCGGCAATCGCGATTACAATTGTTATAGAGCATGTAGACTATATTATTCAAAAACTCGGAATGTTTAAAACTCTTTTGCGGCCTGCGGTCTAACTATATGAACATGTTTTTTTCTTCATCATATTCACGTCTAGATAGCATTGCGTTGATTTTTGCGACGCTGTTTATTCTTTTCTTTGCGGCGTCCCCGGGGGGCGCTCTTGCTGCGGCAATACCGGAGTTTGCTCTTGATACGAACCCGGTTGGAACCGCATACGCCGGAGACCTTG
>Ga0155386_115_pt1 | contig 7729 bp, 8 predicted proteins | sample RifCSPhighO2_02_FD_106354 | JGI IMG/M metagenome (GOLD analysis project Ga0155386, IMG submission 106354) | Candidatus Sungbacteria bacterium RIFCSPHIGHO2_02_FULL_46_12 | reverse complement strand
TCATCGTCCACCTCAAAACGGTGGATTTTTAATTTGCTTTATTGAATTCAGCGCATGCTCATGATAACCTAATAAAGTAGCTTTATCGTCAACAGTTATGACAGCACGCATCATTGACCTCAAACAACTGAAAAAAGGGGGAGCGCCGGCGGAAAAATTTGTACCGGAAAAAAACCCGCCCCTTCCTAAAATAGCCACGCAAAGAACGTTTCTTTCTCAAAAACCCGCGCCAACACCCGTGGCCAATCCTCCTAAAAAAGAAATCCCGCAAAAAGAAGAGTTCCGGCTGAAACCGGAAGCGGAAATTTCTCCCGAACGCCCTAAAAACAAATTCTTCTTCGCGCTTGCCGAAAAAGGAGGGAAGCACGAACTGACGACTTCCGAAAAACCTATTGAGCCGAAAATCTCCAGCACCGAAGACACTGCATCCATGCAGAGCGAGGAGACGACGGAAGATCCCCTTTCGGAAGGAGAATCGGGAACAGTATACGCGATGTCTGACGAAACCTCTCTTATCGCGTGGCGAAGCCTTGAATACAATCTGCCTGAAAACGGACGAGACCAGGCGATTCTTGTGGGCATTGTTGCCGCGGGGTTTTTTATTGGCTCAATTGTTATCCAAAATTATCTGCTCGCTGCCATTGTTGGCCTCGCCTACAGCATCCTCTACATCTATTCGGTGAGGAAACCGCTCATGATCGACTTCGCCGTAACCCGCAGAGGCATAAAGATCGGACACCACATGTATGAATATGACACCCTGGGTTCATTCTGGATATTTTATGACCCGCCCGAACAAAAAGAGCTTAGCCTCCAGAGCAAAAAAATGCTGATGCCATACATCAAGATACCCATCGAGAATGTAAATCCGACAGCCCTAAGAAATGCCCTCCTTAAATATATCCCCGAAAAAAAACAGGAGGAGTCTGTTTTTGACGTTTTGGGACGGAGATTCGGCCTTTGAGGGGCGGGCCCTTTACATAAAATTTTCGGCGAGGTAGTGTATGAGAGCAAAATTTTCATTTATTGCCGAAACATATGCACCCAGAGTTTCCGCCGAAGGCAGATCCGCCCTGGGCGGACAACAGTATGCGAGCGAGCCGGGCATTCAACGGGTATTGAGAGTTCCGAGAGAAGCGGAACGAACACCATACCCAGGGACGGCTTGAAAATTTTTGATGTCCCCGTAGTTCAACGGATAGAATACAAGCTTGCGGAGCTTGTGATAGAGGTTCGATTCCTCTCGGGGACACCACGCAGGAAATTGCAAGCGGTTTTGGTTCGCCTCGTGGAGTTTATCCCGACGCAGGAGGGACTCGGCGACTAATTGGTATTCAATTTTGGGGGCAAAAACGAATTGGCGGTTTCGCAAAAGAAAAGAAAAATTTTTAATCATTAAAGGTCGTAAATCAAACAAGTAATTATGATAGGCTGTCGACATATCATTTAATAAATTAATTTTATACATATGAGTATCGAACAAAGTCCGGGTGATAAAAATAGAGTTGAAGGCGTTGAGTTAGCGCAAGAGATGGCTTCGATTGAAAATGCAACCCATGATTTTGCAAGAATCCTTGCGGAAGCGATTAAAGATCCTGATAAGCGCGACGCCAGCAAACTTCCATCCTGGGCGTCAGGGTTCGAGGTTATTCGGAGTGTGGATCTGCACAATATGGTCCGTGTAGGAGTAACGCCCGAGGATGTTATTGCATACGGAGAAGAAAGTGCCGAGAAGGTTGAAAATCTCACAAAATACGCAGAAAACTTAAATGGACTAACTAAAGTACAGCTACTTAGGGAATATTTCAAACAATTTGCGGAAGGGTTCATGAGTAAGATGAAGAGAGATAAAGAATATGACGAAAGTAAATCTATTATTACCGGTACAGTACCAGCGATGGTAGCACAGCCAAAAGAGTATCGAGATGCGCAGAGAGCTTACGAGAATTCCTTAGAGAAGCGTACATTGGTTTGGGATAGGGTGAAGCATGGTCAGCCAGAATAGTAAACACAACGCAATCAAAAATCGAGGAGCGTACGTTTTCTGAATCCTTTTTTAATTGCCACCAAAGAAAAATTGGAAATTGTTAAATCTTGCGGCGAAGCCGCTCCGAATTTTTTGGGCAAAAATGCGTTCGGACTAATTCAAGAATACTGCACCAAAAATATTCAAGCAAAATCCCTTATGGGTGTGCCGCCCGGTAACAAGTTCGGAGGCCGAGGCGCCAACAATACGTTATGGCAAAGCAATACTTGCAACGAACGTGGGTTAGCCCAAAGCTCACGCCTGGTAAATCGAGCATCCACGGCGACGGAGTTTTTGCCAAGAAACAAATAATACGGGGAGAAAAACTAATGGTGTTTGGCGGTGCTTTAATTTCTAAGGAACAAGTTTTATCAGGAAGTTACAGAAGCCGCTCGATTTGGATTGTATCCCCGAACCACTATTTGGCTTTACCAAATAGCGATACGAAAGAAAGCTTAGATGAGGACCTTAATCACTCCTGCGATGCCAATGCCTGGCTTATTGACGAAGTAACCCTTGTCGCCAAGCGAGATATAGCGCCTGGGGAAGAAATAACGCTCGATCAGGGCACGTGGAATTTTGAAGATAACGCATATACCGACAATAAAGAGCCCTGTTCTTGCGGAACGAAGACTTGTAGAAAAATTTTGACAGAAAATGACTGGGAAATTCCGAGTATTCAAGAAAAATACAAAGGCCACTTCCACCCGATAGTCGAGGGGTTGATTTCAAAACGCTAGACCGAGCGGGGTCGGTATAACTTGGAAAGATACCGCCAACGCGCACTGCGTACTAAAAACTTCCTTTTGCAAAAAGAGGTTTTTTGTACGACAATATCCGTATGAAATACTTTACCGGCTCGGGCGACTCCGGAACTTCAACTCTGTACGGCTCCGCCAAGCGACTCCCTAAAAGTAATCCCGTGTTTGAGGTTCTCGGCTCACTTGATGAGCTGAATTCATATTTAGGGATCTGCCGGGCGCACGCAAAAGGCAGGAACATCGCTAAAACTCTCGAAACCGTTCAAAAAGACATATTTATTATCCAGGCAGAAATCGGGTCAAGTAAAAAATCTCCGGTTGAAACGATAACTGAAAAAAAGGTAAAAGAGCTTGAGGAGCACTTGGCTTCACTCGCCAAAGAACTTCCCGAAATACGCTCGTTCACGGTTCCCGGAGAATCTATTCTTTCAGCACACCTTGATTATGCGCGGACACTTGCCCGCAAAGCGGAGCGACTTGCTATTTCACTTAAACACGCCCCAAAAACACCAACTCTTTCGTATTTGAACCGCCTTTCAAGCCTTTTATTTGTCATGGCGCGAGCCGCGAATGCCGAACTGAATTTAAAAGAAAAAAAGCCAGATTATACATAGCGCTTCTGATTTATAATTCACCACGTACAAAAGAAAAACTGCAGTTCACCCGAATTGCAGTTTTATTAGTTGCCCTCTGTTCTTTCGCCACCCTGTGGTGGCAAAGGGGAAGGTGGAGGCACTGAAGAATTTCCTCCGGCAGAGTTGTTCGAAAAATAATCAAGCAGATGCTCAAGCTCGCGAATCGCCACGCGCCGCCCTTCGGCGATAGCTTTCCCGAAGTCTCCTTTTTTGAACGAAAGCGTGCCGAGAGTGCTTGGAAAAAAATCCGGCTCGATAACGATAAGGTTTATTTTCCCGGCGTATTTTTCCCGGATATAGGCAATCTCATCTTTTTCCTTTCCGTTATGCGAAATCCCTTGTGAATAGAGGATTCTCTCGTGCGTCCGCTTGGGCATGGGACGCATAATTTTATCAGAATGGCACCGCACGACAATAACCGTATTGCAGCCGTCATGAACGCCGTTCAAAAGTTCGATCATTTTTTTGATCGGAAGCGGACGGCGATACGCTCCGTCAATATAGAACTGCTCGGTAAGTTCCTGGCTCTCCGATTTATTCCACGGATCTTTTGACACAATCTTTACGAGAGGAAAAGCAACCGGAATTGCGCAGGAAGCGACAATGGCTAAAAGCATTTTTATTGGATCTTCCAATATCAGCGGGTCTTTATTCGAAAAATACACGACTTTGCCCGAGGGAATATGGGTGGTCGTCGCAATAAATTCCTTATCGCTCGCAAGGAGGTTATTTAAATCAAGATTTCCGCCTATCAGATTGAGAAGGGGCTCTATTCTAAATACCGAATCTCCGAGAAATATCTTATGAACCGCCTTGCGATCAAATACGATATCCGGGCTTGTTATCCCATTCAGCCAGATGTTTTTAAGGTGCGCGGCGGAAAAATTGCTGGCAACAATCTCGGCTCCGGCGATGGCGCCCACCGATGTGCCCGCAACCTTTTCTATCGGAATTCCATATTCTGAAAGCACTTCAAGCACTCCTACTTGAAAAGAACCAAAAAAGCCCCCTCCACCAAGAACCAATCCTACTTTTCCGGGCGGGATAATAAGGGTTTTTTGCATATGCCGTCTCCGGCAACATCATTTATCAAAGAGTGGTGGTGCCTTTAGTATATCACTTTTTGCCGTTAAAATCAAGTTTAAAAAATCTTGTTCTTCCTGCTTCTTGCGGCATCGTCCAAAATACTATATAATTCTTTGTATGAAATCTATATCAAAAAATCTCACATACGGAGTGCTTATCCTCATGACGATAGCTCTCCTCGGCTCTCTTTTTTCCGATTCCCTCCAAGAGAAGAAGAAGGTAACCCTCTCGGAACTCGTCCAAAAAATAAATAGTGATGAAGTCTCAAAGATCGTCGTCCGCGAGAACAACCTTGAAGTTACGCTGAATGACAAAAGCATTCTTTTGTCGCGGAAAGAATCGGAATCGGGGCTTTCCGAAACGCTTAAAAATTACTCGGTTGACACCGAGAAATTAAAAAAAGTTTCCATAGAAATTCAGGAGCAAAGCGGTTTTCTTTTCTGGATAGGCGCTGTTTTGCCGTTTCTTCTCCCAATCCTTGTTATCGGGTTTTTCATCTGGTGGTCTGCCAGACAGCTCCGGCAGGGTTCCATGCAGGCATTCACCTTCGGGCAGTCGCGGGCGCGCCTCATCATGCCCAACAGCAAACGTGAGCGCACCACGTTCAAGGATGTAGCCGGAGCAAAAGAAGCAAAAGAGGAGCTGAAGGAGATAGTGGACTTTTTGAAAAGCCCAAAGAAGTTTTTCGATATCGGGGCCCGCATCCCGCGCGGAGTCCTTCTCATGGGAGCACCCGGAACGGGAAAAACACTCCTCGCAAAAGCAGTCGCGGGAGAATCGGGCGTGCCATTCTATCAAATGTCTGGTTCCGAATTCGTTGAAATGTTCGTCGGGGTGGGCGCTTCCCGGGTACGCGACCTTTTCAAGCTTGCGAAAAAATCAGCTCCTTCAATCGTTTTCATAGACGAGATAGACGCCGTGGGACGCCACCGCGGGACAGGCATCGGCGGAGGGCACGACGAGCGCGAACAAACGCTAAACCAAATCCTTGTTGAAATGGACGGGTTTGAGACAAACGAATCGGTAATTGTCATGGCGGCAACAAACAGGCCGGACGTTTTAGACCCGGCACTTCTGCGCCCGGGGCGTTTCGACCGCCGCGTTACCATCGACCTTCCGGATATAAACGACCGCGAAGAAATTTTGAAAATCCACGCAAAAAACAAGCCGCTGGCAAAAGACGTGCGCTTCCGCATGATAGCTGAACGCACTCCCGGTTTTGCCGGAGCGGATCTTGCAAACCTCGTGAATGAAGCCGCAATACTTGCCGCGCGCAAAAACCAAAAAATAGTGAATGAACTCGACCTTATTCAGTCCATTGAAAAGGTCATGCTTGGCCCCGAACGAAAAAGCCATATTTTATCGGTAAAGGAAAAGGAAATTTCCGCCTACCACGAAGCGGGACACGCCTTGGTTGCGGCAACCCTCCCGAACGCCGACCCGGTGCATAAAATATCCATCGTCTCCCGCGGGCGCGCGGCAGGCTACACCCTGAAAATTCCGGCGGAAGACCGACATTTATTCTCCCGTTCGAATTTTCTCGACGAGCTTGCGGTTTCTCTCGGAGGGTATGTAGCCGAAAAAGTTGTCTTCAACGAAATAACAACCGGCGCGGGTGACGACCTAAAAAAAGCGTCCGACATCGCCCGAAGCCTTGTTATGCGCTATGGCATGTCCGAAAAACTTGGACCGGCTGTCTTTGGAGGAGAGGAGGAAATGGTATTCCTTGGAAAAGAATTCGGACATGAGCGAAATTACTCCGAACAAATAGCCGAGCTCATTGATTCTGAAGTGAGAAAGACCATTGACGGCGCCTACAAAAGGGCCCGTGAGATAATTACTTCCCGCAGAAACAAGCTTGAAAAAATCGCCAAGCACCTTATCGAAAAAGAAACTATTGAAAAAGATGAATTTGCGGCAATGATGGCTGCAGCGTAACGCAGAAATCTTGAAACAACCCCGCATTCGTCGGGGTTGTTTTTTCTTGTTTTTCTGCTATTATATGCTGGAAGAAAAAGATATTCGCTGGCACATAGCTCAATGGCAAAGCGCCAAGCGTATGCGCGGCAGGGAGCAAGAAATGAAAATATCGTGGGAGTGTAGCTCAATGGTTAGAGCACGGAGCTTATACCTCCGGGGTTCATGGTTCGAGTCCATGCACTCCCATTTTTTCTTTTCGAGCGAGTGAACCACATATATGTTTTATATGCCTTGATGGCCGCAGATTCAAACCCTGCCGAGCCGACCTCCGACAACCAATGGACTGCCACAATAACATATTGGAAATAGTGAAGAAGTTTGTTCCAAAGGAAGATTGGGGCCTTTGGGGAATTATCCTGGAAAGCATCCCTGGCATCTTCTGTCCACACATTCTTGTCTTCCTTGAAATATCCGGAGGAAATGTTTCAGTTCTTACGGAAAACATCCGCGAAAAAGCATATGCGCTTGAAAAAAAGAATATAAAGGAGTGGGGAAAAATTTTGAAAAAAGAGGGGGCGTTCTTGGCGCCTCTTGAGAAGCAAAAAAACATCACGGAGTTCGATATGGCCTTAAAAGCGTTTGCGGCGATTACGTATACGCTTTTCGTCAGAACAAAGAATACGATCGCGAATTTTTCTGTGACAGAGGCAAAAAATGCCGAAGAACTGAAAACAGTCATCTACCTCATGACAAAACAAGCGCACGAACTGTATGACGCAATGGAAACCATAAATAAAAAACTCCATGCACGCCCGGTTGAAACCACATCCATCCAAAAAGAAACTGAATCCGGTCAACTACCATCTCCGAAAGATTTTCAGAGAGAGGCCTCACAAGTTCTTTCGGAATTCGAACTCCAAATGAAAGCCGAGGAAAAAAAGAAGGCAAAAATGGCAGAAGAACGAAAAGGGCTGGACATTAAAGAAAAAATTTCCAATATTAAAAAAATGATGCCGAAAATTAAATAGTCACAAGGGCCTATAGTGAAGCGGCATCACGGCTCCATGGCATGGAGTAAGTCGGGGTTCGACTCCCCGTAGGTCCACAATTCAAAACTTTTCAACTTTTTCGCTGATGTTGCCTCGGGGCTTCGCCCCTCGGCTTGGTGGCTTTGCGCAAGGCGCAAAGCCACATAATCCCACGGCGCATTGAACGAAAAGGAAGCGGATTTGTCCAAAAGTTGATGGTTCGTTCCAACTTTTTGGACAAATGCCTTAATGTCCTCAAAATTGTCGCTCTGC
>Ga0155386_110_pt2 | contig 18147 bp, 25 predicted proteins | sample RifCSPhighO2_02_FD_106354 | JGI IMG/M metagenome (GOLD analysis project Ga0155386, IMG submission 106354) | Candidatus Sungbacteria bacterium RIFCSPHIGHO2_02_FULL_46_12 | reverse complement strand
TAACACAATATATCAATTTTGATAAATCCTTGTTAGAACCTCCGCCAAACTCTTAAAAAATCGGTTAGTTTTCAGAAGATTTCATTTTTCAACAATAAAAAAATCCATTCCCCTATACGGGCAATTAGACGATGTTAGAACCCGTAAAGTTTCTGAAATAGAAACGGCAATTGATGCGCGAGAGCATCAAAAGTCCACTATTGTGCGGTCAGCGAGAATCGAACTCGCGTCTCAACCTTGGCAAGGTCGCGTTCTACCACTAAACCATGACCGCGCTTAGCGCGGTTTAACCCCGCCCTAGCGGGGTGACCGCTCATCTAAATCTATAATTCATTTTTTCAAAACAGCTCTTTAGTTGAATTTTCAGTTCTGTTCTCACTTTGCCACCCTTCAGAAACTTCTCTCGATGCTTAGCGTCGTGGCTCAACAAGTACGCTTCATAGTAAATGAGAACGAGAGGAAGTCGGTTTTTGGTCGAAAGCACAAATCCGCGATTATGTTTTTCCACTCTCTTTTTAAGGTCGGGGGTTGAGCCGATGTAAAGCTGACCATCCCGCTTGCTTAAAAGCATATAAACATAATACATAAAAAATATGTAAAAGAGTATACCACTAAATCCCGGTTTTCTCTCCGGCTTCGCCGGAGCAAGAAAATCGAGGATCCTCGATTTCACATTCGCGCATAAGCGCGAGTGAAATCGGGACCATGACCGCGCTTAGCGCGGTCTAACCTCGCTTAGCGGGGTGACCGCACATTTTACTAGCCTGTCCTACTTCTTTTTTGTCGGCACTTTCTCAAATTTAACCGGAAGAAAAATTTCTATATCTTTTTTTGAATATCCGTGTTTCTCAAAAAAATCGACAACCTTCGTGCCAGCACCAAGCTTTTCATTATGCTGAATTTCAAATAACTCGTCGGCAACTTCGGGATTAAAATTATCATGTATTTCACTCCAAAATATATCTGTATGCTCTAAATTGTCATCGCCGCTTTCAATCGCTTCAAAGAGATTGAAAATTGTAGAATTTTGAGGAATATTCGCAGTCCATTCCTCCTCTTCATCTTCCTCTTCGCCTTCAAGCGTTTCTTTTGTTTTCTCTCCGCTGTCTGCTTTCGCACACTGCCACGCATGCTGGTATTCTTTGCTTTGCTTTCCATACAAGGCACTCGCCACTTCGACTGCTTCAAGGGGCCTCCCGCCTTCAAGCGCTTTCTGATATGCATCTCCTCCTGCTCTCCTTACATCGTCTTCCGAAACAAAACTAAAACCGTCTTTCAAAAGCGCTTTTTTTAAAAAGAATACAAATCTGAAGTCTTCTCTTTTTTCTGCAACTATTATTTGCACGACACCCCGAAGAACGGCTTCCGGAGAGCCTTCGCGCCGAGCTTTCTTCAGTGCGTCAAAATTTCCGGAGCGCTTCCCTTCATCGCAAATTCGTTCGATTGACGCATCAACTGACTCAACATTTTGTGGGAACTCCTCCATAAAAAGCTGTTTTAGAATTAAGTTTCTTCCCCGACCCAATCTTGCACTTGTGCCGGGGGCAAGAATCACTGTCCGCCTTTGGTGGAGAACTCGCAACGCCGTGCTCTTCAGGCTTGCGCTCTTCCTAGACTTCTTTTAATTCTGAACAAAGTGCCGCGGGTCAGAATCGAACTCGCAACACTCCCGATATTCTTTTAATCTAAGCCAATCTGCCGCGGGTCAGAATCGAACTGACGACGCCAAGCTCTTCAGGCTTGCGCTCTACCACTGAGCTACCGCGGCAGATTGGCTTTATTAAATTTTATGTACATCGGGATGCCCTACCACTGAGCTACCTCGACAAAATAAGCTCGTTTTTAAATGTACATGAATTTCCTTATTTTTTCAAGACCAGAAAATGCTCTTTCTTATCGAACCTCTGCAGTACGGGCAGAATTCTCAAAACGTCTTTTTTTTGAGACACATGAGCTTGAACTGCGGCAATTTTCTTTTCAAAAACAGTCGAAATGTCGATAGCTTCGTCTATTTCGCTCTCATCATATCCCGGCGGGACATGGATAAAATAGCTTTTCATTGGCTTCCTGAATTTTGCCGTAACGCAAAAATACATCAGTTTTTTTATGAACGGCATCCGCTCGAAAACATACGTCACAACAAATGCCGTTACAATGTGGTCAATATGCCCCGAGACACCCCGAAGTTCGAATGTGATGAGCGTATCCGGCTTCAGCTTTTGCAAAACACGCTCCACCGAGCAAGCAAGGTCGTGGTACAGATTGTTTGAAAGCGTACCGTCCTTAAATCCGAGGAAAAATACTTTTTTGACGCCAAGAATTTTAGCCGAGGCCTCAAGCTCTTTCCTCCTGATATCGCCGAGCTTTCCCCTTCCGGCATATGTTTTGTCTCCTGCCTCTCCGTTTGTTGCGCAAATCACATACACATCATGCGTTTGCGCAAATTTTGCAAGCGTGCCCGCCGGCCCGAATGCTTCGTCATCGGGATGGGCAAAAACCGCAACAATAGTTTTTCTTTTTTGTTTCATGCGGTTTACAAGTTTTTTATAAAATCAAGCAGATCTTTTGTTGAGGGTCCGGGTTCTTTTGCAACTCCATCCTTGCTAAAAATACTATCTCCACGACTCATCTCTCCGAGTTTTTTGAATGTTCCCTTGCCGAAACAGCCGTCAATCAATTTTGCGAGCCCGACCATGTGTCCGGTCGCGGCACTCTTTGCAAAGATATCAAAAACTTCATGTTCTAATATTTTTTTCCGCTCAGAAATTTTTCTGATAAGGGTTTTTAGTGCCATTCTCTCCTCCTCATATGAAAAACGGTCAAATTTATACTTGTCTGCCTCCTCTATATAGTTGACATAGTAGAGCTCTTGAATATTTTCTTCCGTAAGTGCTAAGTTTTTTCTGCCTTCTTCAGTGCGCATACATTCCAAAAGCACCTTTTTGAATGCATTTAAATTTTTTATTTCATCGGCATATTCGGGGTTTTTCTCTATTTCGTTTTTCCAATACTCTATTGCCAATGTTTCTATGACAGCCTCGTTTGGTTTGTGAAAATATGGAGCTTGCCCATGCCGTTTCGGGCTTGAAAGGCCAAGTCCCGAGCGATATGGCATAAATCCGCGAACGGACCCATTCTCAACAAATTGGCTTGCCTGATGGAATTTTATATGGAGCATTTCATGGAATGTCCTGTAGGCTAACGCTGTCTTACGTTCCAAATCTTGATAGGCGATTGCCTGGAGATAAAATTCATAAAAGGCGGAGGCGTCTTTATGGCTTTCCGGCCAATGTTCCGGAGAAATTATATGAACGTTGCCAGGAGGAACATCGAGAGGGCGAGCCCCATACCGTTGGAGAAGTGCATTGGTTGCTTCGTTTACTTGTTGAATTATGCGTATTTCCTCTGAAGTTTTCTGCCTCTCTTCCAGGGCCGTGATATTTTGTTCTTCAAACCGCCCTTTCATAAGTTTCCGTGCAATTTCAAAATCTTCCTCGCTAAAACCGCGTCCGATGACGCGCTCAACAGGATATTCCCGTTTTGGCAGCTTTTCCATATTCAAGACAACTTTTGGGTTGGATTAATAGCCCAATTATACATTTTTGACGCAAGAACAGAAATATTCTACTATGTGACCCACGATATCAATGTATCAGCGTAAGAAAACGCTGGCAAATCCGTCATATAACACGAAACCGCTGATGGCTCGAAATGACCAAAATGAAATATTCTTAAAAGCGTACACCGACTACTCCGACGCTATTTTTCGCCATTGTTATTTCCGGCTCTATGTGAGAGACCGCGCCAAGGACCTGACCCAGGAAACATTCATGCGGGCGTGGGAATATATCGCAAAGGGAAACACTGTAGATAATATCCGGGCTTTTTTATACCGGATCGCAAACAATCTCGTCATTGACGAATCCAGAAAAAAAACAAGTGTATCGCTTGAAGTAATGCGCGAACAGGGGTTTGAGCCATCGTTTGAAACTGCCTCGGCCATGGATACGGTCATCGAAGCAAAGCGGGTCATTGCCGCGTTCAAAAGGATTGACCCGGCTTACCGCGATATTGTTCTCATGCGCTACATCGACGACATGACCCCGAAAGAGATAGCGCATGTGCTGGGAGAATCGGAAAATGCTGTTTCGGTACGGATACACCGCGGTATTAAAAAAATTAAAGAACTTTTTCCGGAAACAAAAGAACTATAGCCATGTTCAAAGATTTCAAACAACTAAGCGAAGAGTCAAAAAAAGTCGGCCTTTCGCGCAATGAAAAAGCTGATGTTCAATCTGCCCTTGTTTCGTTTATGAAAAATAATCCGACACAAACACCGGGTGGCACGCATCAACACTGGCGCAAGCGGCACTTCCTCGGGTTCTACCCGCCAACACTTTCACGGACCGCGCCGGCTATTTTTATACTCATCCTGATCTTCGGAGGCGGTGTGTCATTTGCCGCCGAAGGTTCGCTTCCCGGCTCTGTGCTCTACCCGATAAAGGTAGGAGTTAACGAAGAAGTCCGCGCGGTTCTGACGCTTTCTGAAGAGAACAAAGCGCGATGGGATGCCGAACGGGCAAAACGGAGGCTTGAAGAAGCAGAAGTCCTTGCCTCGAGAGGAAAGCTCGACAAGCAAACTGCGGCAGACATTAATATCCGCCTTGAAACGCACACAAGTGAAACAAAAAAACATATAGAAAAATTCAGAAACGAAAAAAAACTAGAAGCCGCAGCTGAAGTAAGTTCCGACCTGGAATCATCTCTTTCCACGCATACAAACATACTGAAGAAACTTGCAAAAAAATATGCCGAAGACGAAGAGGCCCATGACATTATTTTGAGCGCCGGAGCAAGCGCACAAGACATGGCCGACTCCCGGGCAGATTTTGAGGACGAGCTTTCTTCTAAAAATGAAAATGGCGCCATGAAAGAAGCGGCGAATTCGCAGTTTGCCCTTTCAAAAAGAACTATTGCCGAAGTAAAAGCTCTTCTTGAAAAAAACAAGACAGCGCTTGACTCCGAAGCCATAGCGGCCGCAACAGCGGACATAGCACTCGCGGAGAATATGCATGCAGTCGGAAAGTCGGAATTAGACGCCGGAACTTATACTAACGCGTTTATTTCGTTCCAAAAATCCCTCCGCATCGCGAAAGAAGCAAAAGTTTTCTTGAAGGCTCGGCGGACGTTTAAAATACGCCTTGGCCTTGATTCTTTGCAAAGAAGCAATCGTGGAGGAGATAAAACAGCAGAAACTCAAATAAATACCGGCCAAAACAGCACTCTATCCGGGGAATTAGAACCGAACGAAAGTGATGAAGAAGATCGTTCGGAAATAGGTATTACCGAACAAGAAGAAACAAAAAACAGCGCAGATGCGCGCCACGATGACGAAAACGAGCAAGAGGCCGAAGACAGCAACACAAAAAAAGACGACGCGCATATCAACGGGAGCGTTCAGGGCGGTACCGCGATGGAAAGCAGCCATACCGAATTCAAAACGAAAGAGAACGGAGAACTAAAGCTTGATTTGGAGTAAGTTTTTGCGGTTGAAAATTTAAAAACCGCCGCGTACCCCCGCTCGCTAAATCTGGCGGGTTTTATTTTGAGATTGTTATATCGCAAGAAAAATAATTCCCACAATACACAGAGCGAGTAAAACGATTTTGAGAACGATGTGGTCTTCCTTAAAAATTCGGTTTCCGGAAACAACCGACCACACAATAGCGGAGGAACGCGAAGCCGCAATGATGACCGATGGCGGAGCAAAAAGAAAAGCAAACCCCGAAAGCACGGTCGCAATTCCTTGTGTTGCGGATTGAGCAAAAAAGATGGGTTTAACCAGGAGGCGCAGAGGATTTTCTTTCGCGCGCATGATGTCAGCGCCGAAGAAGTAACTTAGAAGAATTGCAAACATAAGTGTCTGCTCCGCCTCAACCGAATTGTAATGCAAAATATCATACTTAAAGAGCGAAATGGTAATAACGGCGTTCACCGCGCTAAAAACAGTGAGAATCATGCCGTCTTTTTTTATCCCTTTATTCAAAAGAAGAAGGATGAAAACGCCGATAATAAGAGTAATTCCGACTATCTGGTTTTCCTTGAACGCATACCCCAAAAACAAATCAACCGCCAAAAGCAGAGGTATCGTAATGGTCCGGACAAATGCGAACGTGCTTCTGTCGGATTTTATCGTCGCATACGTTGAAACATATACTTGTATTATTTCAAAAACTGCCCGCGTCAAAAAAATGGGAAGAGACGCAAGGGAAAAAACGAGTGAATGCCTGAATATGCCGATTCCAAGATAGAAAAATACCCCCCAAAACATGCCTAAAAAGGCCATGGAGTAAACGCTCTCCCTGTGTTTTGAAACTTCAAACTTTCCGATAGCGGATGAAGCTTCTTCAAAAAGGCCGCCGATTGTCGCAAGAATGACTCCCAGCATATAAAACGAAAGTTAGAATTATTATACCACGTTATTCGACAGGAGCCAGTTGCATTCTAACTTGATAAAAAATAAAAGGGCTCGTTGCCCTTTTTTATGTTACTGCTCGGTAATAAACCACCAAACTTTTCTCCAAAGCGGAACGTGCTCCAAACGCTTTTTGTCTTGAGGATAAAAACTGGAAAGCATCGCCATTCTTTCTTCTTTAGTATAAAGCGGAGGGACAGGAACCATTTTCTCAATCCATGCCTCCCGAAAGCCTTCATAATGCATTTCACATCGCTTGCATGTTGCTGTGTGATTCCGGCGCCCTTCCGGAAGCGAGCCTGTCTCGGAAAGCTCATGAAGCTCTTCTTTTGTGAAACACTCGGGGCCTGCGGGACTTTCATAGATTTGGCGGCTTTCGCGCTGATTTTCTGCCATTGAAATCATGATAGAACAAAAAGTGCAGTTTTCAGCGTGCTCAAGCCTATCGCTCGATAGCTCACCCGAGAAATCATAAATGTCGCACTCGTGCGTTGATAAACAATCAGGACCAGGGAACCGAGACTCCCTCACCGACTTTCTGTCTTCATCAAGAAGTTCTTGGTGCGTTACCTCTTTCCCGCGCTTAGTGGAAAGGTTTCTCCTCCGGCGCTCGAGCGTAATGTAAGTTCGCCCGTATTCGTGGATACTCTGGGCAATAACCTCTTCCCGGCTCAAACCCAAAGCCTCCATCGCATATTGAATCGTCTCCTCCTTTTCGCGCGAACGAAGCTCGTCCACAGTAATGCCCTGCCGAAGCGCTTCTCTTTGCTCAAGCGCCTCATAATGCGCATCCTTTCTCGCTTTGTCCGGCATGGTTACCTTCTTTGCGATTTTCAAAAGAACGTTAGTAATGTAACAAAAAATGCCTATGTTGTCAAGTTTTTGCGTATAATAAAAACCCTGCGTTAGGCAAGGTGTTTTACTTTTTATTTTGAACCGGAAACTTTTTCAGCTAATCCTCCGGCAGCGCCTCGAGCGTTTTTACCAAACCGCCAAGTTTTTCGTTTTTAGCACTCTCCGAAAGCGTCATGCCGTAGAGTTCTTCGTCCGTTATTTCAACGTATGCGTCAACCGGCGTGTTGATCTGCGCTTTTGTTTTTGCGCCTGATGTCCAGCAATTTTTCCGTTCGTGCTCGTGCACACCGCCCCTCTGAAACTCCGTAGCACTTAAAAAATTCCGCGTATCCGCCCTAAAGGCAACAAGTACGGCCTCTCCCCGTTTGATATGCCGGCGCGCGCCGTATTCTTTTTTCTTTTGTTTCTTTCCCTCCGGAAGATTGTACTGATAATACCATTGGAGTGCTTCGGCTGGGTCTTTTGTGCATGTTCCCGGAACAAAGCCTTTTGCTTTTGCGGTGTCCAGGTCTTTTTTGTTCAGTGCTTTAAAAAATACCTCAAAAGAGAGAGTAGCTTCTTTTTCTTCGAATTTTTTAAAACCTTCCATAAGACTATTTTTGCCCGGTTTTTTTATTTCCGCGCCCCCACGCCACCCACAGCACCTGAAAGACTTCTTCTTTTGTTGCGTTTGGGGGGAGCATAAGATTTTGCTTTAGTTCTGCTTCTATGAGCGGATAGGCTTTTTCAAAATCTCCCGCGCATACTTTTGCAACATTCCTAATTTTTTCATTCACAATTTTCATCAAACGTTTTTGTATGGTCCATTCCTTGTACTTATCAAGCGAAACAACAGCGCCTTTTTTGCCGTCTTCAACAGAAAGGTGCTCGCTTCCGCCGTCTTTCGACTTTTTCTTCCGATATTCGTCGAGATTAAAAATATTATTTTCTTCAGGAAATTTTTCGTTGCTCATACAATAAAGGTTTTATTCTCCGACTTCGTATTCGAGAGATAAAACCGGACTACCTGGTAAAGCCCTAACGCTAGCTTCCTACCCGCTTGTTTTAGACGCAACCAGGCCTAATTCTTTAAACCATATTTTTTCATATGAAGCCGCCGTGATACAGGCACCGATAGATAACTTTTTTTCGGACTAAAATTTCTTCTTTTCCGGAAAAGTTGCCTAATCCGCCTGTCGGCGAATTTTTGTACTGCCAGGCATTGCTCTCGTATATTTTCGGACCCCGTACGGGAATAAGGCTTTTATATTCTTGCATCAGCGCTTTCTTCAAAAAGCCGTAGATTTGTTTTTCTTTGCTATTTTTAGCCAAGACAAAACCGTAATAGTTCATGCCCCAAACGGGGGTTTTTCTTTTGTATACAATTTCTTCTCCAATAAAATCCCTTGCTCCGAAATAGGTATCGTGATAAACCAAATCGCCTTTCCGGTATTCAAAATCATCCGAATTAAGCCGGGCTGGCGGAGCCTTTTTCCCGCCCGCCGCATATGTGCGCTTATGAGCTTCGTTTAGAAATGCACAAAGCTCTTTTATGGATATTTTTGTGGACATAGGCAGATGGAAACGGACTAAAATGCAGTTGGCTCTCGTCCGAGTTAGTTGGAACCAGATTATAGGCGAATTACAAAACTTGCAACCGCTGGTTAACCAAATACCAACACCTTATCGCTCTCCTCAACCAATTTAAGTAAATCTGCCATTGTAGATACGGGGCAAACCTTGCTTTCTTCTCTTTGACGAATTTTTAAGCAAGTTCCGCAGGCATAAATCTCTCCTTTCAGTTCTTTATATTCGGCGATTTTATTGGAGATATCAAAATCGTCTGTGTCGGAAACAGTATCAAGTTCTGCTCCTTCGCTCATAAGGAAGACTTTAACTTGATGGTTTGTCCTCAAAGCAGTTATACCAAAACGGAAAGTATTCCAAATGTGTTCTGGTTTATTTGATTGTAATATGATGCCTATTTTCATAGATACACGTAGACGCAAGTAGCTTATCGTAGGTTTAGCGGTATTTGTTTGAAAAAGTCAGAACCCATTTTGCGGAAAACCCTGATTGACCGCCTCCGCTTCGCTCCGGCGGAACGCTCGGGCGCGGCGGAATTCCCCCCACATCCTTCCACCGCGCCCTCGCTTCTGGCATTTCGGCGAAAAATCCGGCGTCTATCTGATGAATCCCCCATGTGTTATACAACGATATACAATTTTTGCGTTTAGCAAAATTTCCTCTTGACCAGCAAAGTTTTCTAGTACGCCATTTACTGTAAATTGATAAGTCCATTCACCATCAGAAAACTTTGCTGGTCCTCGAACTGGAATAATATCGTTGTATTCTTGCATCAGTGCTTTTCGGTCTTGTTGGCATATGTCGCTTTGTTCGCTTCGTTCAAAAATTTTGCGAGTGTTTTGGTGTTCATAGTGATTTTTCCCATTCGCGAACAATCGCGAGTGATTCATCTTCCAACTCGGCGAAATGGACTAATTCAATCGGGCGGGTCAGTTCAGAGTTGATTGCGGATGGCTGATAATGTCCTCCATAGTATTCAGCCGATACTTTCTCTTTCGAGCATGCAAAAACAATTTTTGAGATTGTACTCCACATAGACGCACCAAGACACATGAGGCATGGTTGCATTGAGGCGTACAGAACAGAGCCGGATAGATCGGAAGTTTTAAGGTTTTTGCATGCCGCCCGAATTGAGGCCATTTCGCCATGACTTGTTGGGTCGTTCAGTTTGTTACCAACACTAATTCCTTCGCCAACAACTTCTCCATTTCTGACAACAATCGCACCGACAGGAAAACCGCCCTGTGCAACAGATTCTCTTGCTTTCATTATTGCCTTTTGGAGAAATTGTTTGTCGTCCATATTTTTATACTAACAGAATATAAACGCCAGAAAACATGACGGCCGCTCCGGTAATCTTCTTAATCAAGGTCGGCGCCGAAATATCTTCTTTGATTATGTTCGGTATGAGGAGCGTTAGCAAAACACCAATTAAAATTGCATAGAAAGATTGCACTTGCATAACGACCGTGACTAACCCAGCGGACGGCGCGATTGCCAGGGCTTTCTTAACGCTCATTTGTCCGAAGAAATCCAAAATATTATTCCAAGAAAACCAGACGTATTTTCCAATACGCGCCGTCCTTATCCCATTAATAACTTGTCTCCGTATTGACGGAATAATGAACATGGTTAGTCCCGCCAATGCAGAACCCAAGTTGTCGAGCATAAAATAATCCCAAAATGACATTTTTGTTAGTCCGTAATCTATGAACAAAGTCATCACCGACCACATAATAATTGCTATCAATATCATTCCAAAGCCCTTGATAAAAATCCCTCTGGTCTTTTCAAACGAAATGATGGTTGCACCCGCCAAGACGATCACAAATCCGATAAGTTCGTTTGAGGATAAGGTTTGTCCCAAAAACGCAAAAGCCAAAATAACAGTGATTACGGGTATAAGCTTGAAAAGAATTACAAGAGAGGATGTATCACCTTGCTCAAGCGCTTTTCCGTAGAAGCCATAAGAATAAATAAGCACCATGCCAGTTGCAATCGGTATCAAAGAATAAATGTTGAATTCTGGCGTTCCTACGAAAAGAATAATTGCGGCGAAGAAAGCCCAACTCGTGATTGTTGAAAAGAAAACAAAATCAAAAATTCCTTTCGTATATTTACCGAGTATGTATTTGTCCACAAAATTGGATGAAGCCCAAAATAGTGGTGCAAGTAATGAAAGAAAAATCCAGTTCATATTATTTAAGTAAATCGTCCACCTTAACTTCTAACGCCGCCGCAATTTTTCGTAAGGTTTCGATTCTTGGATCGGGCGTTGCGCCCGATTCTATTTTTGTAATTGTATGCAAAGTAACATCTGCAATTTTAGAGAGTTTATCCTGCGAAATACCAAGCCTGTCTCGGTGTTTTTTCATATTCTTGGCAATTGTGGGTAAGTTCTTGTCCATGTAGTAAAACTTTACTATACTTATATTAGCTTGGTATAATTATCTTATGACATTTTTTGATTCTCTTCAACTTGTAGCCGCCGGATTTTTTCGCCGAAATGCCAGAAGCGAGGGCGCGGCGGAAGGATGTGGGGGGAATTCCGCCGCGCCCGAGCGTTCCGCCGGAGCGAAGCGGAGGCGGTCAATCAGGGTTTTCCGCAAAATGGGTTCTGACTTTTTCAAACAAACACCATTGTGGGCCCACCAGAACTATCGAGGATCCTCGATTTATCCTAAATTTTGAAATGTTTTATCATTCGTTCAATTGCGCTTCTCTTCTTCCAAGACTTTATTTGTTTCTCTTTGCATCGGGCATCTGCTAAACCATAGAACGCTTCATAATATATGACTTCCCAAGGAATAATCTTTTTGTTGATTTTACCAATCCCTTGTTGTGCAGCCTTAAACGTATTTCGATATTTTCACAACTCCCAATATAAAAAGATTTATTCCGTTTCGATTATAAAATATAGACGTAAAACATTTCAAAATTTGATAAATCGGGACGAATGCCGCGTAATACCACTTTATGCCGATTTTCTCTCTGGCTTTGCCAGAGCAAGAAAATCGAGCATCTCCCGATTTTCAATTAATTTACAATAAAGAAATCGAGGATCCACGATGGTAAAGCCGTCGGGACTCGATTTTGCATCTCCGCACAGCAGAGACAAAATCGGGACTATGAGCCCCCATAATTTCTAACGTGGTGAAAATGCCGCGCTCGGCCCAGCACTAGGCTTTGCTCTGGTGCCGGGGTAATACCAGTCTCTTTTTTGGCAATCCGAGCCAAAAAGATTACTATAAGGATAGCGGAAAACGATAAAAAAATCCATATGGCTAGTATTAACGACATCCCGAAAGGAAAGGGCAAAATTGTGAACATCGGAGGCAAAGACACCGCCGTTTTTAACGACAACGGAACCGTTAAAGCGTTTTACACAAAATGCCCCCACGCTGAATGCCATGTTAATTGGAATGATAAAGAAAATACGTGGGACTGCCCGTGCCACGGTTCGCGCTTTGAGAACGACGGCACTCTCAAAAAAGGCCCTTCAACGCAAGGGCTTTACCCCATGGACATAAAAATGGATGGCGGCGAAATTACAAGATGAAAAATTACAAAAAATAAAAAAACGCCCTGATGTTATTGGGGCGTTTTCATTTCTTCAAGCTCCTTAATTATTTTATCGAGAGCTTCTTTAGAATTTTGAGCTCCGGTTACAGGACGCCCGACGACGATATAGTCTGCGCCCGCTTGAGCCGCATCAGCCGGAGTGGCGATCCGTTTTTGGTCGTCTTCTGCGACCTCCATACCCAACGGGCGAATTCCGGGAGAAATTACCTTAAGGGCATTGCTTCCCGGACACTTCCGGAGCAGTTTCATGTCGCAGGGAGAACAAACAATCCCATACGCGCGCGACACAACGCTTTGGAAAACAGCTTTTTTGAATGTGCTTTTGGAAAAATTTTCGTTTGATGTGAGAACGCTTATGCCGACAAGATTGCTTTGTCCAGCCGCTTTTTGAGCAGCAAGAAGCATTGCCATGTCGGCTGACGCGTGAATGCTGATGAAATCGGCTCCGGCACGCGAAAGTTTTTTCACGGAGTTAAAAACCGTGTTCGGCGTGTCATGAAGCTTTGCGTCGGCAAATACGTGACCATATTTTTTCAGGCGCGTAATGATTAAACCCCCCGCTTCAAGCAAAAGATCGTTCACCTTAAAGCCCCACGCCTTGCCTGTAAGAAGCCGAGCCATGTGTAAAGCTTCATTTACCTCCATACCATCAAGCGCAATAATGATTTCCGGTTTATTGTCAGCCATCCGCTCGTCCTCTAAGCGAGGGGAATGCGCGACTCGCGCACGAGCACCGGCTCGCTGTTGACGCAGTCAACATTAAACTCATCGATTGCAAGGTCCTGCTTCAAAACTTCGCTCCAAATAATTTTTGCAACACCCGCAGGGTCCATGAATTTTGACGTATCCGTTTTCATTCCGTTGAAAAGATTCGTTTTCATCCCGGAAGGATGCACAATGGTTACTTTTGACCCGGGCAAGTCGCGCATGAGCTCAAGCCCAAGCGAGCGCATGAACTGGGACTGATATGCTTTCGTCCCGCAATAGACCGCTTCGTCCGCCCGCGCCCTCCATGAAGAAGTCGAGGAAACGGCAACGATATGAACGGGCAGATTCAGGCTCTTTTTGCGGCGGATGAGAGACTCGATTATCTTCGTCGGAGACACAACATTCACTTCGATAACCTTTTTGGGGTCGCACATGTCCGTAATGGAAGCGCGCTCGAACATCGCCGCATTCCAGAAGAAATATTTCGCATACGGAATGATATAAGATTCTTCGATATATTGGCAAAGAGCATACACCCGGTGCTTATCAGCAAGGTCCACATACACATGGGAGTCGCCCGTAAATTCAAGCGATTTTGACCTTCCCAACAGCATCGGCTTCACGTCATTTCGCTCGGACTCCCGCGCAAGCTCAAGCCCAAGTCCCGATGTTCCGCCGAGTATCAGTGCGACTGTCTGGCTTCCAGCAACCATTGTTCCCTCGATGTATATGAAGATAAGTAGGATACTAAGATTTGTTGCATACTTTTATTCTTTTTTCAACCCCCTCCGTGCCAGTTCTTCGAAAACAGCCCTGTTAAAGTCAACTTTCTTTCCGAGTGTCTGCGCGATAACAAACAGGCTTCGGAATGCCTCGACAACTTCTGGGTTATGGATAAAGATTGCCGTATCCTGGCTTACGATAACAATAACAAGCGTATTTCGAAAACAAAATATTTCAGCATCAAAGTTCATCAAATGATCCGGAAGGATGGTAAGAACAACAAGACGCCCGGCCTGTCCTTTTAAAAGTTCGAGGTCAATTGTTTCAATAAGCTGAAAGAGTTTCTCGCTTTCTACCGCTTCGTAAATAACCTCTGTTTTTTTATGCTTTGCGAGCCATTCAAGCATATAGCTCTTTCGAAATCGCCTTAGTTTTGACGGTTGAGAAAAGTTTCCCTCTATCGAATAGACGCGTTCTCCTCTTCTAAGTTTTAAAATATCGTCGTATGCTTTTTTTATCCCATCAATACTTTTGTAAAAGAGGATATCAGCCGTTCGAATATGTCCAGCAAGACTTCCTTTGAGCGCCTCAAGAAGAGGAACCGCCTCTTCCAATCCTTTTATGGTTTCTTTTGCCTGCTTATATATTTCTTTCGGTTCGCTTGCTTCCCACTCTTGGTGATTCCCAATACGGAGAATTCGAACGAACCCGCGCTTAAGGAGTTTTTCGAGAATAGGATAAAGTGAAGTTCTTGGAAACCCGGATTTTTTGCCAAGAGTGCTTACCTTTGCCCTCTCAAGCTTCAATAGTGTGAGATAAACTCCCCCTTCTTTTTCGGTCAATCCAAATTCTTCAAATAGTTTTGGAGATGCATCCATATGCTTTAATATTATAATATGACGATATTTTAGTCAACTTAATTCATTATATAATACTGATTTTACTATACATTATGATATTATGTATAAATAATATATAAAACTGTGTCAATATATTATTTTTCCTTTATAATGATAGCATAGAACATTAAAAACTAGTGCAGGGGAACTCCTTGATTTTCTGCGGTCCGGCGAGAGAGCGCACATACGAAGAAAAAATTAGTGATGGCGTTACGCTGATTCTCGACAATCACATTCTTGCCTTCGTCGATTACCTTTGTAAAACTACGCATGCCAATTGGAAATTTCTCCGCACCGGCGAAAAAGAGAGGGGACTCAACGTCTGCAACCTTTCAATTGAGTTGAAATATGATAAATCTTTTTTACTTCGCGCGGAACTTTTCTCCGATAAAGATCCTATAGTTTCAATTGTTATCGGAGGTAAAATTTTTAACAAAAGCCTCTATGCATCGGACTTTGAATGTTCCCGCTATTGCCAGAGCGGAAGCGTGTTAAAGAAATTAGAAAAGCTCTATTGGAAACTTCTGGCAGAAAAAGAGGGAAAAGTCTTACGAATACGAAAACAGCGAAAAAGCGATCTTGGAAAATGCACAAAAGAAAAACACGAAATGGAACTAGACACGATAAGAGAAAAAGTAAGGGTTGCACTTAAGGTCGAAGCTGATTCAGCCGAAAGAAGTAGCATAGGATATGATGACTATGACGACTTTGATTTTATAACCACCGAAGATGACAACGACGAAGAGGAGGACACAGATGAGTAAGAGAGAGAAGCACGAAAAGCCCAATGAAGATCTTCTCGTAAAACTCCGAAGCGGCCAGCTCATTTCGTGGCGTGGCACAGACGAGTATGGTTTCCCCGACCGACGGTATGGCGTCGTGCGGTTGGTAGAAGAAAATGTGATTCAGATTTTTGACGGAGGAAAGTTGATTTCTTTTTCAAAGCAAGAACTAAAAACACAAAAGGTTCGTTCGCTCACTCCGAACAATGCCGTAAAGACATTGAATGACCGTGTTTCTACCAATACACTCTCGAGCATGCTTTCCCAGGCCCGCTCGGAGAGCTACAGCGAAGGCGAAAGTAGGGCTGAAGCTGAATATTCAAGGGCAAGATCGGAAGCATATGAGAGACTCCCTCAAGAGGAGAAAAACCGCATACGCTGGGAGCAGGAAAGAGCATCCGACAGGCTTGTGAACTAACAGACACCGAAAAGGAGACGGCAAAAATGAACAAAAAGAATTCGGCAAAAAGTTTTTCTGAAGAACTCCGACATCTAGAGAAAATTGCAAAAAAGATGATGGCGTGCAAAGCGGCTGCTGAAGAGAAGGAGCGTTTACAAAGAATAGACAGCACCATAAATGGTTATTTGTCAGAGCTGTGTCTCACAGAAAAAAGGTTGAAGGAAAAAATGCTCAAAGCGGCCTCTCGAGGCAAAAAAGAAGCTTTTTTCACAACATTTGAAGAAAACAGCTGGGTATTCTTGCCTCATTGTCTTGAGGCGCTTAACAGAGAACTAGCCAATCGGCAGGAGATGTTTAGTAAGACACTCGGAACTCCAGTCACTTTGTTTCTTGAGTCTTTTGATCCCTACTCACCTGCTCGCATTTGCGCGAAATGGAAGGTGTAAAAAGAGGCCGCCGAGAATTATCTCGGCGGTTATTTTTTATTTGGGCGGATGATAGTATTTTTTACCTTTATTTATCCTCTGACAAAGCTCCTTCAATTTTTTCGGGACGCGCGGCCCAAACCATCTCAAAAATTTGGCGGAGGGTACGCGCAACATCGGGATTTTCCATATAAACGCCTTGCATATACCGGAGAGAAAAAATCTGAATAAAATCGTCGCCGATCTCGATTGAGCATTCGCTCGAGTAGTCTTTCATATTCAAGTATTTAAATACATGACCGAAGTATTCAGTGCGTTTTCTATACCACTCAAGAGACGGGTCGTCCGGAGTAAGCCCGCGCACGGTAATACCGTTTTTCTTGCAATCCTCATTCCACTGATGGAAAAATTCATTCATCTCGGACGAAATATTTTCGGTCTCGCGCGCATAAAATCCCAATATTTCTTTTCCTGCCATTTTTTTATTTATTCCGCTAAGCATGCGTTTCACGTTCTGCTCGCCTTCATAATACAGCGTCTTAAACTTCGGGCCGGTTTTATCGGCCATTGCCATAAGTTCCGGCAATATGGTTTTTGAGAGAGCGAACCGCTCTTCTGCTTCGGCAAAAAACTCATCGGGTGGCTTTGCTTCATATAACTTCTTTCGTGCCCGTGGTATTTTTACTGCCATTCCCTTGTCAATAAGATTTTCAAGAATTACATATGCCGTCGGCCGTTTAATGCCGCTTTCATCGGCAACTGACTGTGCGGAACCGCGTCCCAGCTGAACAAGGGCTATGTAAACCTTAGCCTCTTTTTCCGCTAACCCTAAATTTTTAAGTCCTTCTTCAATTTTCATAATTTGTCTAAATTTTTTTAAAAATTTAGGTATAAATTATGAACCCCGCACCAATTTTTAATACAAGCCCACTCTTAGCTTTTTGTAAGCCGTAGCCGAACTCTGTTCGGCGGAGGTGGTACCGCGAGAACTACTCATGCAAACCACTAACGCATTTTCGGAATTTGGTGCTGGGGTCATACCCATACTTTTAGTATATTCTCACTTAAATAATTTGTCAATAATTTTGACAAATAAAAGTAAAATATTAAAAATAGTTAGTAAAATCTATATAAAAATGCACTTTTCACTATATTATCATAAGTATAATTATTGACAGATATGGCATCTGGTGGTATGATAAGTCTAGAATATTGCAACAAGTGAGGAAAGAACATGCCCTGGCCGTTTCGAAGCGACAGTGACTATGTTTTTTACACCCTTGAGTGTTCTGTGAAAGAGATGTATTTGATGGAAGTTTTCAAAAAACTTGGTCGCCGAGAATATAAGCTGAGATATTGCGGAAAGAGTGCTGACGGGCTCGCATTCGAATTAGAGACAGATATTGGCGGCACCCTTACAGAGGCCAAGAAGTTCGTTCTCCCAATATCACAAAGAGCATTAATCGGGAAAGCTGTGCTCATAGAGGTCTCACACAGGGCATATAGTAGCGGGGGTTCTCGCAATGAAAGAGGACAAAGGATAGAAATCTAAGGTTGTGCAGAATATCTGACCGAACAATTTCACGCTTTGTCCTCCAAGCCCCGACCGTGGGCGAGGATCTCGAGAGGCGGGGTTTGCTTCCCCGCTCTGGTGTCCTGCCGGATACCTACTCGAGAAACCGTGACCCCGGGGCGGGGGCGGAATCGGATCCGCGGCAAGCGGATAGTGGAG
>Ga0155386_145_pt1 | contig 24464 bp, 29 predicted proteins | sample RifCSPhighO2_02_FD_106354 | JGI IMG/M metagenome (GOLD analysis project Ga0155386, IMG submission 106354) | Candidatus Sungbacteria bacterium RIFCSPHIGHO2_02_FULL_46_12 | reverse complement strand
CCTCCTCTTCGGCCTTTATCTCTTCTTCTGATTTTATCATTGACTCATCCACGACAATTTTAATCTGTGTGAATGTCAATTCGCCCGTATCCGGATTCATTTTTGCCTTTACTATCTGTCCTTTTTTGCCGTAATCTTTTTTGTATGCCGCGGCGATCGCCATCTCAATGGTCTCAAGCACCCGGTCTTTGGAAATTCCTTTTTCTTCCGAGAGCTGTTGTATCGCTTGCGCGAAGTTTTTTAAGTCCACGTGTATAATGCCGAACTATGAATTTTGGATGATGAACGATTCAGTACCCAAAAGCCCTCATTCAGCAGTTAAAAATTGGCATTTTAAAAGTCCGCATATCAAGCGGACCATGACTCTAATCACGATATTGACAGTGTAGCAGAAAGAGAATACCGTGTCAAGCACAATCTTTGAAATAGTATTGTCCCAAAAAAGGAGAGTAAAAATGGAACTTTTCCACTTGATTGGGTATTTTTCTACCGGTTTTCTTGTTTCAATGGTATTCCTTGCTTTTGTGATAATGGCATCTGAAAGCGGCGGTGGACTAGATATTATTTTTGAGACTCTTTATGGGTTCACTATTTTACTGTCGGCTATCGTCTTAATTGTCGGTGTGGCAATTCCTATTATTACTCTTCTTAACGGGGCGCCGGCTGACTCAATGCTTGATTTTCTAGGTTTTGCTAAGCCGTATCTTTCGGGTTCGCTTGGTTATTTGTTTGGATATCGGTTCGGATTTTGGCTAATGGATACACTCGAAAATATATAATACATATTAAAACTCCCGAAATTCGGGAGTGTTTTTATGGGGACCGCGCTCAGCGCGGCTATTTTTTATATAAAACTTTCGTGAGAGTGTCGTCGAGGTATTCCATCTCGCTTTCCGGTGCTATGAGGCACGGTTCAAACCGGATAGTAGGATTGGTTTTATCGTTTCCCGCGGGAAGAGTCAGGATGCCGACGGGCTCCGCCTCGCGGAGATTTTTTAGAACCGTGTTTCTCCACTCGGGGTATGGCTTTGAATCGTGTTGCCTGAAGACAAGCCCCTGCATGAAGCCAAAACCTGTCCGTTTGCAATAGTCGGTCAGACTATCCGGCTCGCCTGAGTGATGGCGGAGCACATCATAGAGTTCGGCGCTTCGGAGAATAACATTTTCGAGCACCTTTTCTTCTTTCATGATGTCAAGAAACATAATACCACCAGCAACCGCGGTAATATATCCGGGGAATGTTCCCGAATGCCATCCTGTCTCAAGGACTTCTGTGTCTTTAAAGTTAAATAGTTCCCGATTGTATCCGACAGCTGACATCGGAACAGCGCCCCCGCCAAGAGCTTTGCCCGCGATAACAACATCCGGAGTTACCGTACCGTGCTGCCACGCGAACCATTTGCCTGTTCTGCCAAGACCCGACTGGATCTCATCAATTGCGATACGAATTCCGAGATCTCTCAAAAAGCCCAGAAATTCATCCATATACGCCACAACAGGCCATTTAAATCCGCCCTCTCCTTGAAGGTATTCACCAAGAAACGCACTCACATTCTTGAGCGGAATATTTGAAAGCTCTGATTTTGCTTCCTCAAGATTTTCGTATGAATCGGGGAAGGGAAGATAATGAACAACGATGCCTGAAGAAGGGTAGTCCTGCTTCTGAATCGGCTTTGAGTTCGTGAAGTCAAGACTAAAACCATGTCGTCCATCAAATGCGTTCCTAAACCCAAGAAAATGATATTTTCCGGGATTCGCTTTAAGAAAAAGCTTCACTGCGGCGTTAACGGCTTGTGCTCCAGTAACTTCCGGAATCATACGAAGAAGGGAAAGGGAAGTGTCCGGAAACATGAGAGGAAGAAGTGTTTTTGCAAGGGCAACGAGCGAAATCTCATACTCTTTGCCGGCAACTTTGAGCTCGCGGATGCGGTGGTTAAAGCCCGTCGGCTCGATAAAATCGATGATTTCGAGCTGTTTTCTCAACATTTCGAGCATTTTTGGATGGCAATGGCCGACACCGCTCGTCCCGACGCTTGCGTTGAAATCAATGTATTCTTTCCTAGATTCGTCCCATACGCGCGTACCTTTTGTCCTTGCAATGACGCGATTCAGTTTAGGGTCAAGCGTCGACGGAGCAATAAGATTTTTATGGCGTTCGGTGTAGTATTTCTGCGAAAAATCATCAGAAGATTCAAAAACCGCGGTTTCCATGGTTTTCCGTCCAAATTTTTAGAGAACATACTCCATGAGTACTATATATAGGAAGCAAAGTCAACTAAAAAGGCGGAAACAACCATTTTTCCAACGTACCAGCTTTTTGGTGCATCGTATCCTGTCGTCTCTCTTTAAAACTTAAAAAGCATGATAAAACAGTGCCTTCCCGGGTGTTAATTGCTCGTTAGGTCAAATAAAATTATATATGTTATACTTTAAGAAGCTAAAGACTGGTTTTTAAATATTTTTCAGCCGCATTAACCATTTTTGCTATTCGTGAGCGCGGCGGAAGTATCCGCACATTTTATATGATTGCGAAAAAATTTTTAGAAAAACTTAACGTTATAAGCGAATGCAAGAAGGTGGGGCTTGGGGCATGGGAGTGCCCTCCTCTCCTTTTTGTCCTCATGGGCCTTATTAACGTGCTTGCAATGTCCGGAAGTTATCTTATCTCAAGCCACTATATTGACGACTCTGCCGTAGAAATTGGGATAGCTGCGGTGGTGTCCATTGTTATCCTTGTTATCGGCAACTTCATCATTCACGGGTTTAACAAAATGGCCGAAGCAAACCAGCTCAAAAGTGAGTTCATTAGTATTGTTTCGCACCAGCTTCGTTCGCCCCTCTCTATTTTTAAATGGACGATGGACATTCTTCTTAAAGAAGCAAAAGAAAAAAAGGGCGGTTCTCCCGACGAAACATATCTTAATATTTTGAGCGAGAACACCGAACGAATGATACAGCTTGTTAATCTTCTCCTGGAGGCAAATCGTATCGAATCTGGCCGGATGGTGCTTGCCCGTGTTCCGCTATCTCTCCAAAAGATAACAAACGACATGGTACAATCGGTCACCTGGTATGCTAAGGCATATAACGTCGACATCGCGTTTGAGTCGGTTGAAAATCCGCCCGAGATCATCGGAGATGCTGACCGGCTCCGGATGGTTGTTCAAAATCTCATTGATAACGCCATCCGTTATTCGCGCGGCAAGGGAACGGTGCATGTGAAGCTTTCGGTTGACGGTAAATTTTTACGCTGGGAAATCCACGACAATGGCGTCGGTATTCCCAAAGAACAGCAGAAATTTATTTTCCAGAAGTTTTACCGGTCTGATAACGCCGTGCGCCACCAGACACAGGGCTCGGGACTCGGACTCTATATCGCAAAATCCGTTGTCGAGGGCCTCGGGGGGCACATCGGATTTGACTCGGAGCTTGACCAGGGCTCGACGTTTTGGTTTACTCTTCCGGCCAGGAGCTGATACTCACGCGTGTGCGGTGCGGAATCTTTCAAAAAGAACTTGGGCTAAAGGACATGTGATATGAAAAAGAAAATTCTTTACATTGAAGATGAACCAGCGCTCCAACGGGCGCTTTCCGCGATGCTCGTGCGCGAGGGTTTCGAGACTCTCCAGGCGCTCGACGGAGAAACCGGCATTCGCATTGCGAAAGAAAAAAAACCGGATATTGTTTTGCTTGACCTCGTTTTGCCGAGAATGAACGGCTTTGCTGTTCTGCAAGCATTGAAAGGCGATCCGGAAACGAAGGACATTCCGGTTCTTGTTCTGACAAATCTTGAGGGAGTGGGAGACATTGAAAAAGTCGTTGAGATGGGGGCAGTAAGCTATCTTGTAAAAACCAACTACCCCCTTTCGGAGCTTATTGAACAGATAAAAAGGTATTTGAACCAATAAACCGAAACCGGGTAAAATCTCATGAGCGCCATTTTGCGGGATATGGGTGAGCTCGGAATAATCATCCGGGCTTTCTCATCTTGCAAGAAGGAATGCCGGAACTTTCGGGGTGAGGAGAAGGTAACAAAAAAGCAAAGATGCCATGCGCGTAGCAAACTCACAACTTAAAGCATTTGTTCTTGACGCGGGGGTCGTAAAAAAAGAGGACCTCGATAAGGCCTTCGCGGAAGCGGAAAAAAAAGAGACGTACCTCGGCGCTCTTCTTGTAGAAAAAAAACTTATTAGTGAAGATGACCTCAAGAAGCTGGAAGCCTATATTCTTGGTATTCCTTTTGTCAATCTCGAAAAAGAAGCCATTCCGCCTGATGTTTTGATGATTATTCCCGAGCTTATTGCAAAAAAACACAATATCGTCGCATTCAAAAAAACAGGCAACGATCTTCAGGTTGCGATGCTCGATCCGGATGATATCCAAACGATCGAGTTTATCAAAAAAAAAGCGGGACTCAGAATACTTCCGCGCCTTACGAATCGGGCAGGCATTAAGGAGGTTGTGAAGCAGTATCAAAAAAGTTTGCAGGCGGAGTTTGGAGAGATCATTAAGCCGGATCTTGCCGACGAGCTTACGGTTATCCGCGAGGAAGGCGAGAATGGAGGAAGGGGAGGCGAGGAAGACCTGAAAAAAATGGCAGAGGACCTCCCCATCATCAAGATCGTGGATACTCTTATCCGCCATTCCATTATTGAGGGTTCATCGGACGTTCACATTGAGCCGGAAGAGCGCGAAGTTGTCGTGAGATACCGTATCGATGGAATTTTAAAACAAGCAATGGTATTGCCAAAAAATGTTGCGGCCGGAGTCGTTGCAAGGATAAAAGTCATGTCGAATTTGCAGCTCGACGAGCATCGCCTTCCGCAGGACGGAAGGTTCAAGATAGAAACCTCCGAATACAAAATATCATTCCGTGTTTCTATCATGCCGGTGTTTGATGGAGAGAAGATCGTAATGAGGCTTCTGCCAGAAAAATCGCGGGGGCTTTCTCTTGAGGCGCTCGGATTCAGCTCGCTCGATCTTGAAAAACTCCACCGAAACATCAAAAAAACTGTCGGCATGATCCTTGCAACAGGCCCGACGGGTTCTGGAAAAACAACGACGCTCTATACCGTGCTTGATATTTTGAACAAGCCCGGGGTCAACATCGTGACTGTTGAGGACCCGATTGAATACAGAATGCAGGGAGTCAACCAAACGCAGGTGCGCTCGGCCATAGGATTTACCTTTGCTTCAGGACTTCGTTCCATTTTAAGACAGGACCCAGACGTTATCATGGTTGGAGAGATCCGTGACACCGAGACTGCTTCTCTTGCCGTGAATGCGGCACTCACCGGACACCTCGTTCTTTCAACGCTTCACACAAATTCCGCTTCCGGCGCCCTGCCTCGTCTTCTTGACATGAAAGTTGAGCCCTTTCTCATCGCGTCCACCGTCAACATCATAATTGGACAGCGCCTTGTTCGCACTCTTTCTTCTGAAAAGGAATTTTACACGCTGGGACCGGCCGAAAAAGAGGCGCTTTCAAAAATTGTCGATCTTGGGCGTATGGAAAAGATATTGAAACGCGAAAAAGTCATCGGCCCGTCCGATACTATAGAGAATGCGAAATGGGCGCGGGCAAAACCGGGACAGGAATCAAAAGACGGGTTCCGGGGCAGGCTTGGCATTCGCGAGGTTTTGGAAATGTCGGACGGCATTCGAGATCTTATCATGAAAAATTCCACCGCAAGCGACTTGGAGCGCCTGGCGAAAGAGGAAGGCATGACAACCATGCTTGAAGACGGGATAGTAAAGGCGGCACAGGGGCTTACGACTGTTGAAGAAGTTTTGCGCGTTATCAGCGATTAACATTCGCCACGGATTATTTTAACACCATGATATACGAATACGTCGCTGTCGATAAGACGGGGACAAAAAATCAAGGGGCAGAGGAAGCAGATACCGAGCGGGAGCTTGCGGCATTTCTTCGTTCAAAAAATCTTCTCCTGATAGAGTCGCATGTTAAAGGCTCCGTCAAAAAACGAAATGTCGATATCATGGAGTATTTATGGCGTTTTCAGAAAGTAAATCTTATTGAAAAAATAAATTTTGCAAAAAATCTTTCCGTCATGATAGGGGCAGGAGTTTCTTTAACACGGGCGCTGGATGCGATGGGAAATCAGACGACGAATTTCAAATTCAAGCGTGTTATTGCAGATGTTCTCGAGAATATAACACAAGGGAAAAGCTTTTCCGAAAGCCTGAAGCCTCATTCAAAGATATTCAGCGATATCTTTGTCAATATGATAGGCGCGGCCGAAGTTTCCGGAAAGCTTGAAAAAACACTCCTTCTGCTTTCGCGGCAGATGAAGCGTGATTACGACCTGCGGTCCCGCGTGAGGGGAGCAATGATGTATCCCGCGATAATTTTGTGCGTGCTTGTTCTCATTGGGGTGCTTATGATGGTGTATGTCGTTCCAACACTCGCTTCAACATTCAAGGATCTTAAAGCAGAACTTCCCCTTTCGACGAAAATTCTTATGGCAACCTCTGACTATCTCATGAACTACTATTATATCATCGCACCGTGTTTTGCGGCGTTCATATTTCTTTTTTACCGTGTAATTAAAACGAAAACCGGAAAGGCGATATTCGACCGAGTTGTCTTGAAATTCCCTGTGTTCGGAACCCTTATTAAAAAGTTCAATACAGCGCGTTTTGCCCGAACCCTCGCGTCCCTTATTGCTTCTGGTGTTGCCATTACGAAAGCTCTCGAGATTACGTCGGGAGTTCTTGGAAATGTCCTCTTCAAAGCCGCAATTGCTCAAGCCGCTCAAGATATCCAGAAAGGGAAGCCATTCAACGAGACTCTTAAACGCTACCCAGAGCTTTTTGAACCTATGTTCACTCAGACAATCGAGGTTGGAGAGGAGACCGGCACTATCTCGCGGATGCTTTTCCGTATCGCAATTTTTTATGAACAGGAAGTGAATGAAACGACGAAGAACCTTTCAACCATAATCGAGCCTCTCCTCATGGTATTTATTGGAGCCGTTGTTGCCGTGTTTGCCGTTTCCATCATTCAGCCGATTTACACATCCTTGAACGGGATATAACACATATGCATATGGCGCGTGCGGGAAAAAAAGGATTTACGCTTATCGAGGTTGTCATATCGCTCGGCATTGTTGTTCTTCTCACAAGTTTTGCATATCGCGCATTTAACTCATACCGCGAGTCGAATAATCTCTTGCGTGCGGTTGATATTGCCGCGGGAAATCTTTCAAAAGCGCGCGTTCAAACACTTTTGTCTAAGGGGTCTGTCGCGTACGGAGTTCATTTTTCTTCAACAACGATAACCCTGTTCCAGGGGAGCACGTATGACGCGGCAACGACAACAAACGTTGTAACCGATCTCCCGCCGCTTATCGAAATATCGTCTTTTGCTCTTGCTTCCACATCCCGCGACATCGTGTTCCAGCGGCTTACCGGAGACGTTTCAAACACGGGAACAATAACGTTTCATATTATCCGCGACCCCGCCAAAACGCATCAGATTACGATAGGCAGTTCCGGTCTTACTGAAGTAAAATGAGCAGAATAAACAAAAGCATTTTTATGCGTGCCATGGGTAGACAGCATTCGTCCCAACTTAAAAAGGGGGTTTCTCTTATTGAGGTCATCGTTGGCTCCGCCATTATTTCGGGAGTCCTGCTTTCGCTCGGACTTGTCGCCGAGTATTCCATCAAAGTTACCGCTATCGGAACGGAACGGCTACAGGCGGGGTATCTTGTGATAGAAAACATGGAAGGCCTTAAAAGCATTCGCGATATGGGCTGGACGGCAAATATCGCCCCGCTTACGTCGGGTATGACGTATTATCTTGCGTATTCAACCACGACGAACACATATAGCGCGACAACAACCGTTCCGGCGCTAATTGACGGAAAATTTACGCGAACATTTGTTTTATATGACGTTTATCGGGATGCGAATGATAGAATCGCTCCAAGCGGGACGCTGGATCCGAACACAAAAAAGATCTTTATTACCGTAACATGGACATCCAGAAACAAAGCACGGAGTGAAACACTTCAAACATATACGTCGAATATTTTCAATAATTGAGCATGAAAAAAAGAAATGTTGGCAATTTAAGAAGAGGAACCAGTCTTATCGAGACTGTCGTATATTTGATGATCTTTGTTGTCATATCGATTCTTGTTGTAAACAGCGTTCTCATTATTGCCACGTCTCTTGCAAAAATACGGCTGGAGAGAAAGATTGTGCGAAATGCCGACTCTGTCATGCAGCGGATGGTTCGCGAGATACGCCTTGCTGAAGATATCAACGCTTCTTCAACGTTCGGCGTAAGTCTCGGAGGGCTTTCCTTGAGAACGTTCAGGAGTGCCACTGACACAACAGAGGTCGACGCCGATTTTTATGTTGCTCCGGAGACAGGCCGTCTTATGATGAAAAAAGCCACAACAACATTTATGCTCACTGAATCCGATGTTATCGTAACCAACCTTATTTTTCGCCAGATAACGTCTTCAAGCACTTCAAAATCTGTAAAAATAGAGATGGGACTCCAAGTGTCAAACAGAAACTCATCCATTATGAGGAATTTTTACAGCGCCGCACTTTTACGCGGGACGTATCAATAGCGTAGCTTTTTATGAAAACCGTGAATGGTATTTTTAAGAGCATTCCCCAATACCCCCAAGACCTTCAAGCGGGGCAGGCGGTTCTGACCGTTGTTGTCTTTATGCTATTTTTAGGTATTACAGGTTTTTTTGCGTTCACATTTTTAGCGCTCGACCAGGCGGCGGAATCGCGCGAAATTCTTACTGCAGAAAAAAGCTATTACTTGGCAGAAGCGTCAGCGGAGGATGTGAGCTGGCGTATTCTCAAAAACAAAAATTATTCTGCAACGGAAACACTCACATTGAATGGAGCAACCGCAACCACTACGACGGCTGCATCAGGCACCCAGCTTCAGGTTACGTCGGTTGGAAGTGTTAACCAGAATTTTCGGACGATAAAGGTTATTTTTGACAAAGGAGTCGGTGCCAACTTCTCATACGGGGTACAGGTCGGGCGAGGCGGTTTTGAGATGCAGCAAAGTTCTCAATTGATTGGGAGTATATACAGTGCAGGAAATGTTCTTGGAGATAACAGCCCGACGGTTACAGGAGATGTATTTGTCGCATCCACTTCAATAATTGACGGCATGCCGGATATTGTCGGGAACGCGCAAGCACATCTTATAAGTAATAGCACAGTATCGGGGAGCGCTAGCTCAACGACATATATTTCAAAGAGCTCGGTCGGGGTAAACGGGTATGCCGATAAGATAAGCGGAAGCACTATAACACGGGATGCTTATTACTTTACGTCTATCGGAACGAGTACTGTCGGCGGCTCGCTTTACCCCGGCTCTCCGGCTCCGGCAGATCTTCCTGTCATTGCCATGCCGATTACGGATGCCCAAATTTCCGATTGGGAGGCTGCGGCGCAAGACGGAGGCACTTACTCAAGTCCGTGCCCGTATGTCCTGACGAGTGGAACAACGACGCTTGGTCCGCTCAAAATCAATTGCGACTTTACAGTAAAAAACTCCGCGGTGGTGGTCTTAAGCGGTCCGGTCTGGGTTGTCGGGAACTTTTCTCTTGAAAATTCCGGGCAACTCAAAATTTCTTCAAGTTATGGCTCGAAAGGCGAGGTACTTATTGCAGATGACCCTTTGGATCGCACAACATCAAGCAAGGTTAATACGGCAAACTCAACTCAAGTTTTTGGTTCAGGGGCCTCAAGCAGTTATCTTACCCTCATTTCCCAAAACAACTCTGCGGAAACCGGAGGGGCTGAAGATGCGGTTACTCCGAGCAACACGAGCGGAGGAGGGCAGATATTTTACGCAATGCATGGCTCAATTTTGATAACAAATAAAACAACTCTTGTGGAAGCGACTGCATATCTTATAAGAATGAGAAATAACGCTACACTGACATATGAATCCGGCCTTAATAATGTCAATTTTTCATCCGGCCCTATGGGGGGATTTGTTTATAAACAATGGAAAGAGCAGGAATAGCGCCATTATTTCGGGCGTTTCCTTTTGTGCCATCCTTCCTTACAGGGTGGCGCTTTTTTTGATATAATAGCGACATATGTCATTTATCTCCCGCAGAATAAAAAACATCGTGAATCCGCCGTTTTTTGGCATGGATATTTCCGACCTTACAATAAAGTTTTTAAGAGTTTCTGACGGCGGTGGAACAAAAAAAACAATCAAATATTTCGGCGAGATAAATATTGAGCCCGGTATTATTGTTGAAGGCGAGGTTAAAAATGAATCGTCTCTCTCTGAAATTCTCAAAAAAAACCTCAAGGACTCGGAGGGAAAGCGAGTGCACGAAAAATTTGTTGTTGCGTCTTTGCCGGAAGAAAAAAGTTTTGTCCGAATTATCCAGCTTCCAAAACTGAAACCGAGCGAGCTTGCGACAGCCGTTCGGTGGGAGCTTGAGGGAAATATTCCGCTTCCGCTCGACCAGGTATATTTTGATTACGAGGTTGTTGGTCAGGAAAAACCATCCGACCATACGGACGTGCTTATCACGGCATTCCCTCGCATCATTGTTGACTCCTATACGGAGGCTTTAAAAAGTGCGGGGCTCTATCCGCTGGCGCTTGAGCTTGAATCTCAAGCGATCTCTCGCGCCTGTATTACGCCGGATACGAAGTCTGTCATCATTCTTGATGTTGGCATGACGCGGACAAGTTTTATTGTTTTTGGAGGCGGTTCAATCATCCTCACTCTTTCCATACCATTCGGGGGGCAAACGCTGAACAGCGCGATCGCCAACAAGCTCAAAGTGCCCAACAAAGAAGCAGAGGCCCTCAAAAAAACACATGGTCTCGATAAGCAATATAAGAACGGCACGCTCTTTGAGGCAATGAGCCCGTTCCTGAAAACCTTGGTTGAGGAGGTCCAAAAACAGATCTGGTTTTATAAGGAGCATTCCGAACATCGCCACGGATCTCCTTCTGATATTGAAAAAATTCTTTTGGTCGGGGGGGACGCGAATCTTATCGGGCTTGAAAAATATCTCGCCGTAGCTTTGAAAAGGCCCGTCCTTATGGCCGACCCTTTTGTAAATGTCTATGGTGCTGGATATAAAGTAATCCCGTCCATCGAAAAAAACGCGTCGCTTAAGTACACCACCTCCATCGGCCTTGCCCTTCGGCAGTAGCGTCGGGTAGATAACCAATCACGTTTTTTCAGCCTATGTTCAACCTGAATCTTTTATCGGAAGCGCAAAAACAGGAGATACGCTTCGAGATTTATAATCGCTTTTTAATACGCGTCGGAATCGACCTCGGTGGCATTTTTTTGGTTTTTTCCGTTCTGCTTTTTCCGACGTTCACGTTCCTTGTTTCCCAGGAGAGTGTTCTGAAAGATCAACTTGATATTGAGCAGGACGCTCAAAAGAGCGTCTTAAGCGATGGGTTCGAGAAAACGCTTGCCGAAAAAAATGCGCTCATTGGCGCGCTCACGAAAGCCGAATCCCAGTCCAAAGACGTAACTCCGCTTGTGTTGGACGTGGTTTTGCAGGCGGGCTCGGGCGTTACCATTGGCGAATTTCATTATGATGCAAGCGGAAAGAACGTGAAGCTTGGCGGGGGTGCCGAAACAATAAAACAATTTCTTGACTTTAAGGATCGGCTATCCAAACTTTCGTATTTTTCGGATATCATCTCGCCTCCGGAAAACCTTGTCCGCTTTAAGGACGTAAAATACAATTTGGACCTGAAACTAAAATAATGCATATGTTCAAGAATATCAGCTCAAAAAATCGTTTTCTTGGGGTCGCCGTATCAATTGCTTTGGGGGTGGCGCTTGTTGTATATCTTTTGCTTAGTTATGTATTCCCCTATATTCTTTCCGAGGTGGACGCGATCCAGGCCATGAAAACTGGAATTGCGACCCTCGAAGTGAGGCGGGCAAAATTGAAGGACCTCGAGGGCTCATTTCAGGAGTCGCACCAAGACCTTGAGCGCCTTCGGGGTCTGCTTGTTGACCGCTCTAACCCGATTGCCTTTTTTGAGTCGTTGTACTCAATCGCTTCTTCCAGCCAAATTTCTCTTACGATACGGTTTTCTGCAATCGGAGTGCCTGCGGAAAAAATGAAAGAAAATAAACCCCAATTCGGAGTTTCGGTCCATCTTGCCGCCGAGGGTTCTTCGAAAAACATCTATGTATTTCTTTCTTTGCTTGAGGCGCTTCCTTATGAACTCAAAGTGGAGAAGCTTTCTCTTTTTGACACAAGTGGAGCTACGCTTCGAGCCGAGATGGATGTTTCTGCCTTAAGCATTAATTAGTTATACGCATGTTCAAACGAGTCTTAGAAAAAATTCCAAGGCCACTCTTAGGGGGCTTCAGATTCCCATTTCTTTTTGTGGTACGGCTAACGTATGGAATATTGGCGTGCCTTGCGATTGCGGGCCTTCTTCTTGACGGATGGATATTTTATAGCTATGGTTACAAGGCACTGAACTCCTCGGCAAGCGGTGTCTATAAGGGACAATTTAAGAAAGCCGAGCTTCAGGCAATTATTTCTTCTCTGGACGAGCGGCAGAAAAAATTTGAATCAGCTCTTGAGGAACTGAACTCCCGTTAGAGAAGGAGCTTCGACTGCATGCTAAGAAAAGCGCGGGAAGCTCGCCCCATAAGATACCCCCCTGTAGCTCAACGGATAGAGCAGCGCTCTTCTAAGGCGTTGATAGGGGTTCGATTCCTCTCGGGGGGATATCTAACGGGACGAGGTTTTTTCAATTTATAAGAATGTAAAAACAATTATTGAATAGCTTTTATAGTATGCGTCAGGCGCCAAAAACAGATTACGACCCCATTCCAAAAGGACACTTGCACGAGTACAGCCTTTTCGGCGAGATTAAAAAAAATAACCCAAAGTATCTTGAGGCCTATAAAAAAGCAGGGCCTGATGTGAAAGGATATTTGCCATTCGATAAGGCATTTGACCTTGTTAAAGAATTCCAGCCCGGCGACCCGACGAATCCCAAAGCCGCATTCCTCCGCAATCTCCGTATTGCTGTCATTGATGCTCTTGGGTTGACGGAGGACGCTGATGTGGAACGGGTAAAGGCATATACTGCCGTTGGGTCTCCACTTGATCACTGGCATAGTGCTGATGCTGTTATTGAGGTTGAAAGCACGGAGAAGGGCCAGCGCTCATTTCGCATAACATTGGACGCGACACTTGATGAAAAGAAAGAGGGGCGGCCGTCTGGCGCGGATATTTTAATTGGGGAGCTACCGGATGAACTTGATGATAAAAAGAAGTATCTGGACGCTATTGATGAACTGGGAAAGCGCATTGCCACGATACTAAAAAGCAAACAATCGAAAATTAATTTGAAGGAAGGTTAAGAATTTTCTGCCAGAGGAGGACCCATCTCCGGCGAAGGAATTAGGATTTGAAATTCAGCATACGGGGACATTGGTGTAATAGTTAGCACAGGAGTTTGTGGAGCTCCTGGAAGGGGTGCAATTCCCCTATGTCCCCCTTACTTGTTTGCGTTAGTTTTCAAGCGGTTATTTTGACAAAACTTCCGGTTTTGCGTCAGAACATCGTTAAGAAAAATTTTAACTCAACCCCGCTATTCATTTAATGAAACTCCGCCGACGGAGTCGGCGGAGTTTCATTTTTGGAGGGCCCGGGCTCTGAAGGAGCGCGCGGGGGGGTTCCCGTTAGTCCCGCAAATAATCATTTCTGATCTTAACAAACCAGAACAGCCACATTCGTGCTAAGGCTACAAGCTTCTTGTATTATTCACACCCCCATGCTATTACAGTTTGCATATCGTATAATAAAGACATCAACCTTTTACCATCTAAGTGTACATATTTAGGTTAGTTCATGGGAGTTTTACTGCTATTTTGACGTCCTTAATTAGTTGACAGATTAATATATTTAGTACATAATAAAAGCATTATGAATGAGCTAAAAGAACTAACTGAAAAGGCCTTTAGATTCCTGTATCCACATAAAAACCCGATGCTGGTAAAGCGGGAATATGGTATGCCCGAAACTCTAAATCTCAATATACGTCTAACAGAAGATGGGTGGTTTGTTGTAACCTCTTCAGACTTACCGGGATTAATTACTCAAGCAAGAAATCATCAAGAACTTATTGAGATGTTCAACGACGCTGTACTAACCTATTTTGATGTTCCTAGAAAAGAGGCGGACATAGTTTATGATCGTCTTAATATGGGCAATCAAGTAATTCAGTATCGGGCAAAGGCGCAAACCCAAGCTGCTTAGTCTTTTTGCATTTTATGAGCGACCTCAACTTCAACCGGAAACGATGCGTCAAAGCGCTGACTAAAATGGGCTTCACACTACAAAACAAAAGAGCAGGCATCCACGATAAATATGATCCACCTCAAGTGATAGCAAGTAAATTAGCACCGACACAGCCTCACTTTATTATGATACCTCGTCATAATGAGCTCCATTGACAACCTGAAATTATTTCAGAATTAAGAAAAATGGGCGGGGAATCTTTATTAGAATCCTTCAAAAAATATCTTTAATCACTGAACTTCGACTAATTTCAAATTCGGTATATAAACATACTTATTCTCTTCCTCAAACATAGTTCGCACATCCTTCACTGTGTGCCCCAACCGAAAAACCGCCCCGCAAAGCGGGGTTGTTTTTATGTACCATTGTTGGGAATGCGAACTGGCGGGGGCTATTGACAATGGCAACCAGCTTGCTATAATGGGGGTACTAAACGTGAACGGCATCCTTCGTGGGTGCCGTTCGTTTTTTTATTGCGCCGTTAAAACACCAGACTCTGTCTGGTGATGAATAGGCCGTCCAGACGATGTGGGGAGATATGCTATGATGGGTGAATGAGGTTTCGAAAAAGCACTCACGCAGTCTATAAAACGGAATACCACATCGTCTGGACACCTCGATATCGTAAAGAAATATTCGTGCACGGAGTAAAGCAATACGCAGAAAAACTTTTACAAAATATCGACGGTCTTGACGAAGATATCGAGGTAATAAAGGTGAATGTGCAGCCGGATCATGTCCATATGGTTGTTGTCATACCGCCAAGAGTTTCAGTTGCCGAAGTCGTTCAATACATTAAGTCCCAATCAGGCAAGTTGCTAAAGACAAAATTTCCTTTTCTGCACAAAGCATTTTGGAGCAGGGAAGGCATTTGGTCTCGCGGATACTGTGTATCAAGCGTTGGACTAAACGAAAAGGAAATTTTGGCGTATGTTACCTACCAAAGCATGGAAGACAGAGGGCAACTGAAACTCGATCTCGGATAGGCAGATACCGCCGACTCCGTCGGCGGAGTTTCATTCCAAATAGCGTATCTTCGTTTCCAGATATTCAAAATCCCTAAAGTTACTGCCTGCAAACTGTCGAATTTCTTTCGCGGTTCGTGCGCCTCGTCCAAGGACAATAACCTCTTTACCAGTTTCTTTGAGAAATTTCAAAACAGGCAGAAAATCACCGTCGCCGGAAAGCACGATCACTCGATTGAAATTGTCCCTTTCTTTCATCAAATGGAATGCCAGATCAACGTCGCAGTTTGCCTTCTTTTTCATCCCGCCGTCGTCTTGTTTATAAAACTTCACCGGTTTGAGGAACAGCTTATACCCGAACTTTTCAGCTTGAGGTAGAAGCGAACGCGCTGAAGATGCCGGTCGAAAAGCAAAAGCCCCGCCTCGTTCAGTTTGCTTACCCTGATTTTTGAGTAGCTGTATTAAGTGATTCTCTAGCTCTTTGAGCGGAACTGTTTCATCTTTTTGATAATCGTATGAAAAGTCATGAATCTCAACACCGCCAAAATAGAAAACTTTGCTTACCCCATATTTCTGTTTTAGGTACTCAAAGAGTTTTTGGTAGTCGATTTTCCAGCCTAAGCTCTTTTCGCCACCGTAAAAAAGGTTTGACGCGTCTATGAAGGCAAAAGTATTCATACGTTTACGCTACTATGCCAGAGCGTTTTCAGCAATGTCCGGTATATAAACATACCGATTCTCTTCCTCAAACATAGTTCGAGCGTCCTTCACTGTGTGTCCCCACTGTGAACGAACAGCCGCTAAAACGGCTGTTCGTTCTTTGTTTAAGGGCTTTTTCGCCAGTTCGGGTTGTTTTTATTTGAAGGTGTGCTAGGCTCTAAATGAGATGTGGAAATATAAATAACTGTAAGCTATGAATGAGGAAATTCCAAAATTCCGGCCCAATGTGCCCGAAGAAGTTAAGGCAACACAGCTTGATGCTTTTTTGCGGGCAAAAAAGCGGATTGAAGAAGGAGAGGTCAAGGGAGAAATCGAGCATGATATGGAATACTTTCGAGTGGGGGTTTCGCTGAAGGGCGGCCAGAAAATTACCGAAAATATTCCTAAAAACGCAGGCGGTATTCGCCTTGATAAAGAGGGAGCAGAGGTTTCTCCAGAGGAAGCGGTTGAGGCAGTACAGAGATTTTACCCCGAGCTTGAAGAATCGAATCTCAAAGAAGCCGTACGGCGGCTTCGCGAATCTAAATTGAAAAAATAAATCTGCTAATTCAAATGAAAACAACCGCTCATAAGCGGTTGTTTTTGCTCTGCAAATATTTTAAAAAGTGCTTTACTCCTTCTTCCTTTTCTTTCCTCTAGTGCCATATTGCCAAATAACCAGTTTTGGGCTACGGTTGGGCCATAAGAATCTTGACAAAAAAGGCCAATAGATGAGCGACAGGGATCTTCTAGAGTCTTTTCAGCAAAATTATCCGAGCGTTGATTTTAGAGATTCGAGCAATTGGCGCATCTTTAGAATAATGGCGGAACTTACGGAGGGGTGGCAGTTTCTTGCCGACTTCAATAAAAGAATTACATTTTTTGGTTCAGCCCGCGTCAGGAAGGGCAACAAATGGTATGACGAGGCGCAAAAGCTCGGATACCTGCTTGCAAAAGATGGCTATCATATTATTACCGGCAGTGGACCCGGCATCATGGCGGCCGCAAACCGCGGGGCGGCTGACGCGCTGAAAGAATCATCCGCAAACGGCACGGAAAGTTCGGTCGGGCGTTCCATCGGGCTCCATATACAGCTGCCCAATGGACAGAAAAAAAATAAATACGTCAGTAACTCACGGGACTTCCATTATTTCTTCGTTCGCAAGGTAATGCTTTCTTATCATGGCTCCGCGTATAACTTTTTTCCGGGAGGATATGGGACCCTGGACGAACTTTATGAAATCTTGACACTCGTTCAAACGAAAAAAATGAAGCCAGTCCCCATTCTTCTTTTCGGCAAAGAATACTGGCCCCCTCTTTTCCAGTGGATGGAAAAGGAGTGTTACAAAAAATTCAAAGGAATGGACAAAGAAGACCTAAGCATTCCGGTGATCGTTGACAGTGCCGATGAGGCCTACATATTCCTTAAGGCAAAACTAAACGGCCAAAAATAAGTCAACACGTCCCATCGGGCGTGTTTTTATGTGTAAAATGAAGCAAGAACTTTTTCTCTAATACTTTTGTCACATGCGCACTGGTCTTTATGGACGATATATTACAGTTCTCCAATCGCCAGAGCGATGCTTCGTGCCCAGTCGATCGAGGCGCCGAGAAGATGAATGAGTCCGGAAAGAAAAAGGACAACGCCCAAAACAAGGTCAAAGATTGACATAACCAATTGCTCCCCTCGGTTGAAAGTACCTTATTTATTATAGGTTTCTTGCTATCTTGGTCAAGGGTTTGTGTGTAATACGGCGAGTGAATCCCGGACCTTCAGGATTTAATTGCATCGCAAAGTTCTTTCCCGTATAATGCAGATATGCCTGAAAAGAAAGGAACAAAAAAAACAACTCCCAGGGTGCTCCTTATCGAAGACGACGAGTTTATGATAAAAATACTTGAGAGGGAGTTTAAAACGCACGGTGTTAGCAACTTTCGGTTCGTACGGGAGGGCGAGAAAGCCGCCGATGAGTTTAATGTCTACAACCCCGATGTTGTGGTGCTTGATATTTTGCTTCCGGGAAAAAGCGGGCTGGATGCCTTAAGAGACATCCGCAAGCTCAAGGCGGGGAAAAATATTCCGGTCTACGTTCTATCAAACTATGGCACCGACGAATACCGGGAGCAAGCCCTAAAACTTGGCGTCCGCGAATATCTTCTGAAATCAAACACGATGATAAGCGACCTTGTTGAAAAGTTAAAAGCTCTCAAATAAAATCTTTTTAATAAAAAAACGCCCCGATGTGCATCGGGGCGTTTTTGCTTGGCCTACAGTTTGATGCTGTCTCCCTTCCTATATTTTCCGGCAAGAAGGTCTTTGGCAAGCGGGGACTCGACCGTATCCTGGATAATGCGCCTCAATTCGCGCCCCCCAAAAACACTTCCGGCGGCCGCCTCCGCAATGCGCGATACGGTTTTGCTCGTAACTTCAAATTCATACCCCTGCTGGCGAAGTCGCTTCCCAAGGCTTCCCAAAAGAAGTGCCGTAACCTTGTGCGTATCTTTCGGAGAGAGGGGCTTGAAGACGACGACTTTGTCGAAGCGGTTTATGAACTCGGGCCTGAAGATGCCGTCTCGAAGTATTTTTTCAATAAGATTTTTTTGAAGTTCCGGATACGGAAGGCTTGACGCAAGCGACTCTCGGATAAATTCGGCTCCGGCGTTGGATGTTCCAATGATGATGGTATTTCTGAAATCAACGCGTTTTCCGAAAGCGTCCGTAAGGCGGCCCTCATCAAAGACCTGGAGAAATAAGTTCAAAATATCCGGGTTCGCTTTTTCGAGCTCATCCAAAAGAACAAGCGAGAACGGATTTTCTCTTACCTGCATCGCCATGATGCCGGGCTCTTTCATTTCGGGGGAACCAACAAGCCGGGGAAGGTCTGTTACTTTTTGAAATTCTGACATGTCGAAGCGTATCATGTGTTTTTCGTCTCCGAAATAAATTTCAGCGAGCGCCTTTGCTGTCTCTGTTTTTCCAACCCCCGTCGGTCCGAGGAAAAGGAACGAACCGATCGGCTTTCCTCCCGCCGCAACTCCCGTGCGCGACCTTCTCATGGCATCGGCAATTCCTTCGATGGCTTGTTCCTGGTCAATGATGCGTCGATGAAGCTCTTCCTCAAGCTTCATGAGGCGTTCAACCTCGCCCTTTGCGAGGTCTCCCACAGGAAGCTGAAGTTTCCGTTCCAGCACTTTTTCTGCATGTTCCGGAAGCACCAGCCTTCCGAGTTCTCCTTTTTGGACAAAGGCTATGACGTCTTCAAGAAACAGAATGGCTTTTTCCGGGAACGGGGAATCGGTGATGTATTGTTCAGAAAGCTGATAGACCTTTTTAATCGTTGGATAGGTAATAAAAAGAGCGTTTTTTTCTTCTTTGTGGGATACGACGTCAGCCAAAATTCCCATGACGGTTTTTTCATCCGGCTCTTTTATTTCAAGGCGTTCGAACAAAGTGCTTATCTGCTGGTTTTCGATAGTGCCTCTTCCGGCTCCCGATTGCGTCGTAAGGCCGATTATTTTCAGTGAGTTCGATTTGAGGAACGGAACAAGGATCTCCGATATGTTCGTCTGCGATTGCGAGGAAATATAATTTTGGAGCTCATCAATGACAATAATGATATTCCCAGCCCATGCGGCTTCCCTCAATACGGAACTGACGAGACCGGCCGTATCGCCGAAACTTTTCTGGCCGTATATCTGCTCAAGATTCAGCTGCACGACTTTTTTATAATTGAGGCTTCCGACGGAATACCCATGATTCATTTTTCTGACAAGCCCCTTTATAATAGTCATTTTTCCGACGCCCGGTTCTCCGATGAGGAGAGCATTTGATTCGGACGACTTTGCAAGCGCTTCTTCAAGGAGCGATATCTCTTTTTGGTGGGCGATAAAATGCAAAAATTCGTCTTCGGAGGATGAAACCGCTATCCCCTGTGAAAATTTATCGAGAAGCGGCGTATAGGCGTATGCCCACGTTTTTCCGATGCCCACCGAACTCGTCAGGCGCGTCAAAAACGTCGGGGGCTGATGTGCGCGTGCCCACTGGTACCACGCGACGATATATGGAAGGTCTTTCGGTTCAAGTTTCGTTTCGTGAAGAAAGTTTCTGAAGCCTCCGGAAAGAGATGCGGTGGTAAGAAAAATATCGCTCAGCTCTATTGTTTTATGCCCGACCCGCTCGGCATACGCGGCGGCTGAGCGGAGGACGGAATCAAACGAATCCGTTGAGATGATATCGGATTGATGCACAACATTCCGGAGTTTTGAAAGAAGATAGGCTTTTTCTACGTTCAATCGCTTAAGGAAAAATTCCCCAAAGTCGAGGTCAAGAAGCGTCTGCAAAATTGTTTCCGACCGGTAGTCCCCGGTTTTGACGAAAAGTTTCGCGGTATCAAAGTCAATATACCCGAGCAGGTTTTGGACGATTGCGGCGTTCGCCGGAAGCTTCGGCGGCACTATTTCCGCAAAATAGGAGATAAATCGATGCCACGCGAAAACTCCGCCGGCAAAAGAAAGAAGTATTAAAAATATTCCCAAGAAAGGGTACTCGCCCGTGAGAATAAAAAGAGAGAACGCAAAAAGAGTTATCGCGGACACGATATGCAATGTTTTCCGGATGGTGGAAAGCGGGACTGCGTTTTCAAGGCGGGCCGATGAAAAGAAAAGTGGAAAATCCATACAATGGAAGCGGAGAGGTAACTACTACTCCGCTCTTCGTTTTAAAACAATAAAATTATTCCAAGGACAAATGAGCCCGGGAGAAGGACCGGCAAAAAGAGCCACGCGACGAATACCGCAAGACTCGCAATGAGGGCGATGACTGATACGACCGTGCCGAATATAATCATTACAAGGCGCATAATGGCGCCAAGCACCCGCGAAATAATATTTCCGGCAAGTGTCGTCAAAAATTCGGAAAGATAAAAACCCCGGTGGTAGGGTTCAATGTAACGGTGCCACGGATAAAAAAGCGTGCGAAAAAGATGGAGGACCGAAAAATAATTCAAAACGCCGCGGGCGAATGTGATCCCGCTTTTCATGACCGAGGCGGCACCCGACGAGTAGTGCCAGTAGATGTATTCGAAAAAAAACATACCAGGCAGTAGAAATTCGGCTGGCGCTTTGCGCCAAAAAATCTTATTTAAATTACATGCACAAAGTAAAAAATTTTAACTTTTTTGTCAGATTGTAAGGATAAAAATCGAATTTCTACTGCATGGCATGCGCGAAAATATACGAATGGCCGGCGGAATAGTCCTCGCTCGGCTAGCGTTCTCCGATGTGCAATTTTTTTGAATATTCTTTTCCGGAGCGGAGAATTTTTATGGAAACTTCATCTCCGATCTTTACCGTATCAAGAATATCTTCGAGAGTGTTCTTTTCATTGATGGTGCTGTCTTTGCATTCAGTGATGATATCGAATTCCTTGAGGCCGGCTTGGTGGGCGGGAGAACCCGGGACGATGCCATGACCGTCGGGGCCGTGTTCGCGGAGTATCAGAGCGCCCGTTTCCCGCGGAAGTTTGAATTTTTCCTGAAGATTTTTGTTCAGCAGAATATAGCGCACTCCCAAAAACGGCTTTCGTATCTTTCCGAACTTTTTAAGGTCTTCAAGGTCGGCCTTCGCGCGGTTGATGGGAATCGCAAATCCGATATTTTGCGCGCCGAATACAACAGCCGAATTGATGCCGATAACCTGCCCTTTCAAATTCACAAGCGGTCCGCCGGAATTTCCTGGATTGATGGCGGCGTCAGTTTGAATAAGTCCGCGAAGCCGTTCCTGGTGTCCAGTCATGTCAGTCACCGCGGTGATAAAGCGCGAAAGGCCGGAAACAATTCCCGAAGAAACGGTGTTCTGAAATTCTCCGAGAGCGGTTCCGATGGCGATAACGGTTTGTCCAAGGACTATTTTATTCGAATCTCCGAGGTTAAGCGGCTCAATGCAGTTTTCTCCCGGCTTGCAGTCGGAGTCTATCTTAAGGATGGCAACATCATTGATGGGGTCGCGCGCCACGACATGGGCCTTGTATTTGTCGTTCGTTTCCGTAAGCACCGTGTATTCGGCCTCTTTATCCATGACGACATGTTTATTTGTAAGAATAAAACCGTCCAACGTTACCAAAAAACCGGACCCGCCTCCGACACGCACCTTTCCATCTTCCGTTCGGGGAAGGCTTTGATAAAATTCCTGCTGTTCCTCGGGGGTTGGCTGATAGTTTCCATAGGGCCCCGTGCCGAAATACTGGTTTAAGGGGTTTTCAGCTACAATTTCCTCAAGCGTTTTTGAAATGATAATGCTTACGACCGATGGAAGGGTCTTTCGCACTACTTCGATAATAGATTCTTCGTGGGTCATGAGAAAATAAGTTAAAAGCGCTGTTTATCTTTATTGTTGAGTAAGAGAGAGAAATGCAAAAGTTTTACATTTCCGACCTGCCCGCGCAGGCGGGGCGAGCGACGGCATCAAAGGGCTTAATACCCTTTTTTTTTTGCTTCTTCTATTATAGTATATGGACACCCAAGAGTAAAAGAAGATTACCCCCCTTGTAGCTCAACGGATAGAGCACCCCCGTCCTAAGGGGGTGATAGAGGTTCAATTCCTCTCGAGGGGATTCCAGGTTTCACTACTCGCGATAGCTCTCTCGTGGCGTGATTCGCCGGTTTTGCTATACTAATTATAAGAATATAAGAAATAGTATTTATTCGTAACTATACACCAATGGTTTCAAAGATTTTTTCGAGTTCTATTTTTTATGCGCTTGCCCTTGTCGTGGCGAGTTTTATTCCGTTCTTCGCTTTCGCTGATACATCGACCACGTCAAGCCAGCTTGTCGCCGCATACGCGTTTGACGAGGGAACGAGTACGGTAGCGGCAGATTATTCAAACGCCAACACAATGACTCTCATGAACGGAACCGGGTGGGGAGCCGGAAAATTCGGGCAGGCGCTGAAACTTGACGGAGCAAATGATTACGCAGAAGCTCCGAACGCGCCTTCCTTTCCCGGCGAGCGAATGACGGTTGAGTCGTGGGTGTATTACGCGGATAACGGCCAAAGCCAAATGGCTGTTGGAAAACCGTATTCCCCGACATCAAACATCAGTCCGTTTTTTTGGTACAGCCTTCGGGTGGTTCCAATGAGTTCAGCCGAGGGACTGCCGCAATTTTGGGTAACAACCGGCGCTGACGTTGCGCATTCGGTCAATTCGTCGGTAAATGTCCCGGTGAATACATGGACTCATCTTGCCGGAGTATATGATGGCTCAAGCCTTCGCATGTACATGAATGGAGTTGAGACCGCAAACATTCACGCTGAAGGGCATATTGATACGATAGTTTCTCCGCTTCGCGTCGGAGCAAACGGAGTCTTGGGAGAAAATTGGAACGGTTCTATTGACGAAGTGCGCCTCTACGCAAGAGCGCTTTCACAATCGGAAATTCAAGCGGATATGAATACGCCGGTCGTCCACCCAGTCGTCATCCCTTCTCCTGTTCCGACACCCGCTCCAGTCCCAACACCGACGCCTGCTCCAGCGCCTGTTCCCGCGCCGTTACCCACGCCCGCTCCTGTACCCGCTCCAACCCCCGCGCCAATCCATTCAGTTGGTTCTATGACAGAAGCACAGCGTTTGAGCTTGATTGATACGTTAAGAGAACAAATCAGACAGCTTACAATCCAGCTTCTCCAGCTTCAGATAAAGCTCTTGCAGGAAAAGTTGAGCGGAATGCATTAAAAAAATACCCCGCGCACGCGCGGGGTATTTTGTTTTGTTTTCTCAAAACCAAGAGCGCTGTTGTACGCACAAATCGGTGTCTGAACTTTAGGGTACCTTCCAGTTGAAGAATGTAAAGCATATTTGACATTATGGCACTACTTGCATTACAGTCAAATCAAGCACGGTACATGTATGCAGGAAATAATTTCAAACAAAGTTTACGAGTTGCGTTTCAAGGCTAGCATTACCATATCTGAAGATGCACTTGTACTTCACAAAGAAAATGGAATTTTGGACGAAAGGATTGAAGTTCTCGATACCTGCTGTTCACATCTCGGACATGTGTTTGACGACGGACCGAAGCCAACCGGCAAGAGATTTTGTATGAATTCTGTAGCACTTTACTTTGTTCCAGATGATAACTGATTCATAAAAATAACAGAGCAACGGAAGTTGCTCTGTTATTTTTTAACTATTTATTGAGCCACTCGGGTCGCGCTACTCTCGCGAGCATACGGGAACACGCCGATAAAAAATTGTCTTGGCGGGGTTTAAGCGATTCGAACCATGTGGGTCGCACTGCACTCATCGCGTTGATTTTATCCTGTTTTTTCTATATAATAGTAGCAATGGAACACGAATTTCTCAAGGAAAAATATGGCCTGCACAAAAGCTCCGAAGTGGAGAAGGCGGCAGAGCGCACAAAACAACGCACCGGAGAAAAAGTGCCGCAAAACCCCGACGCACGCAT
>Ga0155386_122_pt1 | contig 25095 bp, 28 predicted proteins | sample RifCSPhighO2_02_FD_106354 | JGI IMG/M metagenome (GOLD analysis project Ga0155386, IMG submission 106354) | Candidatus Sungbacteria bacterium RIFCSPHIGHO2_02_FULL_46_12 | reverse complement strand
GTCATATATTGGAAAATATGCAGCACGCCTTTACTAAAGAATTTTTGAATAAAAACATCCCAAGGGGGATGTTTTTCCGTTTTCGGGATTATGCCGATACGTTGTAATTTTCATAAAAATGTAGCATATTTTTTCCATGCAATTTTGGCCTTTCACAAATAAAAAAGGAGGGGATGCAATGCTCTGGAGCCGGTTACGGAACTTCTTCATCGGAAAGCCTCTGGCTACAAAAAATTTGATACATGAGCGCCTGACGAACCTCCAGGGTCTTGCGATTTTCGGGTCGGATGCTCTTTCGTCCACCGCATATGCAACCGAGGAAATTCTTCTGGTGCTGGCGTTTGCCGGAGCGGCAACATCCTTTATCTCGATTCCTATCGCGATCGTTATCGCGGCTCTTATCGTTCTTGTGGCCGTATCATATCGGCAGGCAATTTTCGCCTACCCGCAGGGCGGAGGTGTCTATAACGTCGCAAAAGAGAATCTGGGAGAGACCCCGGCACTCATAGGTGCCGCGTCCCTCGTCGTCGACTACATCCTGACCGCAGCGGTCTCGGTTGTTGCGGGGGTTGCCGCGATCACGTCGGCTGTTCCCACTCTCTATCCCCACCGTGTTCTTGTCGGCATCATCGTCATCGGGCTTCTTACGTGGGCAAATCTTAGGGGCGTTAAAGAATCGGGAAAACTTTTTTCCGTTCCGACTTACATTTTTATCCTGACAATGCTCGGAACGGTTGCGTACGGCTTCTGGAAATATTTTTCCGGAACGCTTCCAACGGTTAATCCTGTTCATGCGACCGACACTCTTTCATCTCTTGGAATGTTCCTTATTTTGAGGGCATTTGCCGCAGGATGCACCGCCATGACCGGAATTGAAGCGGTTTCAAACGGAGTCCAGGCGTTCAAAGCGCCGGAATCCCGCAACGCCGCGCGTACGATTGTCCGGATGGCGGTCGTTTTGGGGTCGGTGTTCTTGGGGCTGACGTTTCTTGCTCATTGGATGCATGTTGTCCCGATTGCAAGCGGCGAGGAAACAGTCATTTCGATGATTGCCCGCGCGCTTTTCGGAACAACACCGCTTTATTTTCTTGTGCAGGCCGCAACGTCTGTTATTTTGCTTCTTGCCGCAAATACTCCGTTCGCGGGCTTTCCGCGTGTAGCTTCCCAACTCGCGAAAGATGGATATTTCCCGCGGCAGTTCTTTAACCTCGGCAGGCGCCTTGTATTTGCGAACGGCATCATGTTTCTTTCATTATTTTCTGCAGCCCTCGTTTATCTTTTTGACGGAAGCGTGCATGCGCTTATTCCGCTCTACGCCGTTGGAGTGTTTCTCGGGTTTTCCATTTCTCAATTCGGCATGATAAAACACTGGCAGACTGCAGGCGCCGGAAATAAAAAAAGCATCGTGATCAACATGATTGGGTGTATAGCCACATCCGTGGTGCTCGTTGTTGTCTTTGTCTCAAAATTTTCCCACGGCGCATGGGTATTGGTTCCGGCAGTTATCGGTTTTGTTCTTTTTATGAAGAGTATCAAAGGACATTACACTCGGGTAGCCTACGCGCTCTCGCTTAATGGCGGACCGGTACCCGACGTATTTCCTGAAAAGACCGCGGTGTTCCTTATAGCCGATGTCAACCGCGCAACTCTGTACGGCATGAAATTCATCCGCTCTTTAAAGCCCGCGCACATTCAAGCGTTTCATGTTTCAATGAGTACTGAAGACGCCGAAGCGTTTCGAAAGAGATGGCAGGGTTTTTTCCCCGATATTTCGCTCGATATCGTAGTGTCGGAATATCGGGACCTCGTCGGACCTATTCTCGTATACCTGAAGCAGGTTAATGAGCGATGGAAAAATGATGACTTAATTGTCGTTATGACCGAGATTGTTCCGGATCGCATCCACCATTTTTTCCTGCATAACCAGACTGCGTTCCGTATCCGGCTTGCGATTGAACAAGACCCCGATATCAACGCGGAAATATTCGCGATACCGGTAAAGATAAGCGAAAAAATTTAACTTGCCAATTCCGCGGCAGCTTGCTGCGCGGAGTTTCATTACCGCATATTTAGAAAATATGCTTTGACGGCCGCTGCGGCCGTTTTTGTTTCTGGTCTCTCTTTGGCTCGTTGTCTTTTACGCTTTTTTTGGTATAATCACACTGTATGACGCTGTATACGGAAAAATCGAGCAATATCCGGAAGACCTGGCTTTTGATGTCCTTGTTTTTTGGCATAGTTATTGCCATTGGCTGGGTGTTTGCGCAAATCTACGGCAATCCCGGAATTTTATATATTGCAGTTATTTTTAGTATTTTCATGAATGTGTTGAGCTATTGGTTTTCCGATACAATAGTTCTTAAGATGCACCGCGCCGTTCCGGTCGACCCGAAACAGAATGCCGAGATCTATCGCATACTTGAAAATCTTACAATTGCGTCAGGACTTCCCATGCCGAAGTTTTATATTGTAAACGACGCTTCGCCGAATGCGTTTGCAACTGGACGAAACGCAGAGCATGCCGCTGTCTGCGTTACGACAGGGCTTTTGGAGCGGCTTGAGAAAACGGAGCTTGAAGGAGTTTTGGCGCACGAGCTTTCCCATATCGGCAACCGCGATATGCTTGTTTCATGCGTTGCGGTAGTTCTTGTGGGGTTTGTTTCCATACTTTCCAATATGTTCATGCGCTCCATGTGGTGGGGAGGAATTGGGGGGCGAAACAATAGAGATGGGAGGGTAGGAGGAGTTTTGCTCTTAGCGGGGATAGTGCTTTCTATCTTAGCGCCATTGTTTGCAACGCTCATTCAGCTTGCCATCTCTCGAAGGCGCGAATTTTTGGCGGATTCTTCAGGAGCGCTTTTGACGCGCTACCCGGACGGGCTTATTTCCGCGCTTAAGAAAATTTCAACCGGCCCCATTTTGCGGACAGCAAATAATTCTACGGCGCATTTGTTTTTCGAAAGTCCGTTTGGAGCCGACAGGAAAGATGGACAAAAAACGCCGTGGCTCGTGAAGATGTTTATGACGCATCCGCCGATTGAAGAACGAATTAAGGCACTTGAAGAAGGAAAAGGATTGCAGTAAGAGTTTATTTAACGGAGGGTTTGCATAGTCCTACCTGCCGGCAGGCGGGGGTCTAGTGCGCTTGCTTGTCCCGTCCACGATTTTCATTAAATTATTATATGAATATCGGGACGAGGATCCTCGACAATTCAAATTTTCTCTCGTGCGGAGGCGTCGCATAGCGGTCTAGTGCGGTTGCTTGTTCCCGTTTTGTCTGAACGGAGCAAAGCGAGTACAGTTACAAAACGCAATCCCGTACAAAACGGAGGGTTCGCATAGTGGTCTAGTGCGCTTGCTTGGAAAGCAAGTATACCTTTACCGGTATCACAGGTTCGAATCCTGTACCCTCCGTTTTGTACTGGAGAAAGCAAAATGTAAGGTTCGAATTTCACTCACGTGAAATTCCGGGGCGCGCAATTTTATATAAAATTTTTGAGAGCGCCCGTCGCAAGCGAATGAGCTTGCGACCCTCTTGCCTCCGATGGATTGAGCGCCCGTTCGAGAGACCGGTGCTCCAAAAATAATATTATTTTATGCTTGAGTCACCAAAACCAGAAACCAGACAGGAAAAAATGGAAGGGTACCTTGCCGCAGTTTTAGACGAGGAATCTAAAGCGTTGCTTCGAGCGCAATTCCCACCGAAACATTCGCAGGAATTTTATCATCACATGACGATTGCTTTTCGGCCCTCAAAAGAGCAGTATGAAAAATATGCGGGGAATCTTGACGGGGAATTGGAACTGAATATCGTCGGATACGCGGAAGACGACAGGGGACAGGCGGTAATTGTTGAAACTCCGCTGTCTGAAAACAGCGACCCGCATATAACTCTAAGTTGCGCGAAAGGAACATCGCCTGTGTATAGTAATGAGCTTATTAAAAACGCTAAGGCGGCCGGGACAGTCAAGCCCGTCAATCTCAAAATCAGAGCTAAAGTAAAGTTTGCAAGTTTTAAAAAATAAGTAAAAAATATGAAAATAAATAGCACAACTATTATTGTGTATGCGGTTATCGTGCTGGCCATCATTGCGGGTGTTTGGTTTTATACTTCATCCAAAAAACAGCCTGGCCAATATGACCAGTTCGCGCAATGTCTTAAGGAGAAGGGCCTTATTTTCTACGGCGCTTTCTGGTGTCCGCATTGCCAGAATCAAAAGGCCATGTTCGGGAATTCGGTAAAATACCTGCCGTACGTGGAGTGTTCAACTCCTAATGGGCAGAGCCAACTGGATGTTTGCAAAAAAGAAAACGTTATCGGCTATCCGACGTGGGTGTATCCGGACGGGAGCAGGGAGAGCGGGGAAATAGAAATGAGCAGGCTTGCGGAAAAAAGCGGGTGCCAGCTTCCGAAATAATTAGATTATAAAAAATTATGGATCCAATTGTTGAATTTGCAAGTCAGGCTGGCGCGTTGCTGGCTATCGCCGCGCAAATCGCGAGTGTGGCAATTGTTCTTGCTCTTATCTTCAAAAATGCCAATTTAGGAAAGCGCGTCATCCTGTTTTTTGGGACTTGGGCGCTTTCGCTTTCGTTTCTCATTGCTCTCGGAGCTTTGGCGGCAAGCCTGTTTTATTCGGAGTACGCGGGATTTGAGCCATGCACGCTTTGCTGGTACCAGCGCATTTTTATCTATCCGCAAGTTTTTCTTCTTGGGCTTGGTTTGTATAAGAAAGACGCGAGCATTCTCCGCTACACAATTTGGCTTTCCGTTGTGGGGGCGATTATTGCCGGCTATCACTCTTTGCTCCAGTTCGGTTTCGTGCCCGCACTTCCATGTTCCGCGGCCGTCGTTTCGTGTACACAGAGGTTCGTGTCGCTTTATGGGTACATAACGATCCCCGTGATGTCGTTTGCCGCGTTTGTTCTCTCTGTATGTCTTGCCCTTGCAAATAGAAAAACCGAGCGGCAGGCGTAAAATATTCCTGAAATTAAAAGTGCCCCGACAGATATGGGGCATTTTCTTAATGGAACTATTTTGCGACTACGCGGTAAAACTGGATGCCATTTCGTCCAATGTAGCAAACGCCGCCATCCTTCATGGGGCGAACATTCTCAATCCCGTCAAAACGCGGACCTTCTTCCTCGTCAATTGCGACGAACCAGCCATTTTTATCTGCCGCAAGAACAACGAGTTCATTACTTGCCGTAAAAAAGCAGGGCTTGGCGAAGCGGTATTGTGCTTTCCAAGGATTAGGATGACTAACCGGCGTCCACCGGCGTGAACCCTCTATCCAGAAGTGCCCGATGCCCATATACGGGTTAAAAAGAAGTGCCAACGGCCACCCGACAAGCGAGCGCACTACGGGTATATGCTTAATAGTATTAAATGTCCAAGCAGCGAAACGCGCCATTTTATCGGCTAATCCTGAATATGCAATTCCGCAATATCCCAGGTGCGAACGGTCTTCGTTATAAACATACTTGCACATCCCGCCGCCGTGCTCGAGTCCGTGGAATATCGGGCCGGAAACGCCGCGATATGAAACTCTCGTGCTTCCTCTTTTTTTGTCGCATATGGCCTCCGGCTGTTCCGGCGCGGGCTTCGGCGTGTCAGACTTAAATTTCCATCCATCCATCAAACCGCGTGCTTTGCCTCGTTCAACAACCCGGTCATCATCAAAAATTTCATAGCTCCGGTCGTTCTCGTAGTCAGCTATCCAAAGCCCATGGTGCATATCGCCCCAAATGAACGGCTGATATTCGAATCGCCCTGTCGTGTCAACGCCATTCCTGAAGTATCGAACCCCTTTTTCGTCCGCTTGTTTTTTTACTTCTTTCTGTTCATCCTCATACCATCCGTTCCATAGAAGCTCGTCGTTTGAAAACCAGGCGAGGTAATGGATGGTGCCCAGCGGGCAGTCATATTTTTTTTCGCCGTTTACAAAAATATCATATCCGTTTCTTTTGCCGTTCTGAACGCGCGGTTTTGCAAGCGCCAACTTCGTACCATCGGGAGAGAGGTGAAATATAACACGTTCATAAAGCTTACTTTCGCTCACAAGCGCGCCATTGAAGATAACCCGAGAAATGGCGTACATGCCTGAAGGATTTCCTTCGAGAGCCATAAACACAAGAGAGGTGTTTTCAGTATTCGATATGACCGCTTCCAAATTTCCCCACGCAGGTTTGTATATGCCGAGGCGCGATTCCCGGTGAAGCATCAGACCCCCATTTTTTAAAAGGACTGTCTAGTTTTTGTAGCACACATTGCGATGGATAGTCAAATATTCAAGATAAAATCCCGCTAAGCGGGATTTAACGTATATAGAGCGCTTCGGTGCCCTGGCGCATGGCTTTTGCAAAATCTTTTTTTCTTACCCTTACTTCAGGTGGTGCTTTGCGTGAGGGAGTCGGATCGAGATAGTAAATGTATTTTTTGTTGAATCCGAATGCAAGCATGGCGTGATACATATCAGTTTTTTTCCAGCGGATTCTAATCGTTATTATAACCGGACATTCTTTGGCAAGAACTGCTAAAATATCTCTAAGGGTCATGTTTCGCGGATGAAACTCGCCCACCAAGGCAAATTCTTTTATAACGTGGGCGTGCGCATCTCCGTCTTCAATTTCTTTGTCTATGAGGAGAAGTAGTTCTTTCCGTCGTAGCCTGCGATTTTTGCTTCTGACCGTTTCATCGGAAAAAACTACCGGTTTATGCCCGAGGCTGACAAGAAACAGTCCGGCGTTTTCAAACGTTGCCCCGTCCTGTTTTGTCGTGCGAATGCCTCGTATGACCGTACCCATTGGAATCTCCTTGCCGCGGTATGCCAAGAGCATCTTTGTGCACGCCGCAACGCATGTATAATAACTTGGCTGCCGGGAAAACGGCACGTGCATGCGCATTGCGAGCACCTAGTGGAAAAGAGCGTTACATTATTTTAACACGAGAAATAAAAAAAGTAAAGTTACATTTGACTTAAATATTTTATTATGCTATTATATAAAAGTCCAAAAAACCAACAAGTTTTTACGGGAAAACCCAATGGCAACCGACGGACCGACTCCTCCTCCGTGTGATTCCGAGATTTTTGAGAAGGGCGAGGTGGTGGCTCGGCTGGAGGCTCGTTCCAATGCCACAGAGAATTGGGTCAAGACCGTAGCGTGGCTGGCCAATGCTCGTGTGGACTGGCACTATGGTGGCGGTATCGCGGTGGTACTCCATCTCGGCGACTCCGCAAGTCGTACGCGCGTTGTGGCGGCCATGCGGCAGTTAGAGTCTACGCTCGACGGCCGCGTGTTACGTATTCTTGGCTAAGCCGTTTATAGTTTCATGCGCACGACCGAAAGGTACGGCGCTTTTTTCATTTGCAAAATTTCAGTGTTTTTGTTACTGTTATCTGCGGTACCCGAAAACTTTTAGAGAATCCAGCATGCAGAATTTCAACAAAAAGGTTGTGGTAGGAAATATTATGATGCGCCCAGATATTCTCCGAAAATACCTTGCAAAATCTCACTACTTTATGAAGTATGACACGGATAAAGAGATGCTTGAGTTTAACGCTAATCATGGCGCGGGAGGCGAGACGTTGTTTGAGATTCGGAATGTCTCGTACGAAAGTGCCATAAAACTTGCCGATGGTCTGGGTCTTAAGGGCGATGGTGCAAGCCCGCTTCATTGGGGAAAATGGAATCCCGTTATGCATCTGAACCATGATGGGAGCGAGGACGCGGAACAGATTCGTCTAGAGTTGCTCCGGCTCAACATACCTCATACAGTTGCAAAAGAGAGCGGGGTTCTTGCTCTCACGTTTCATCCGTATACCTACCAAGCTCCTCATTATGACGTCGTTAAGATGCTCGAAGCTATTCGTGATACAGCCGAGGCATACAAGGACCATCTCAATACAACGCCATAACCAACCCGGAAATTCCGGGTATTTTTTATCGAAAGGCTGGCTATTTTTAAAACTTTCCGTTTCGGTTATACTTTGATTATGAAGTGCTTTAACTACAATACGTATACAAAGAAGCTCGGGAAGGGATATTCGGCGAACCTCGCAAAAACATGCCCGCAGTGCGGAAAACAGCAAGCACCGAGGCAATCAATGAAGTTGTTCAAGCCGGTAAAAAAATCAAAGCGCTCATGATGCTATGAAATGGATTACGGCCATCGGCCTTATTGGGGCGGCATGCACGACGATTAGTTTTCTTCCGCAAGCGCTCAAGACATGGAAACTTCGGAAGGCAGAAGACATCTCTCTCGGGATGTATGTTCTTTTTGTTTCCGGCGTGGCACTTTGGCTTATCTATGGTTTTCTAATAAAAGATACCCCCCTTATTTATTCGAACGCCATAACGCTTCTTCTTGCCGGGTCAGTTTTATATATGAAAATTAAGTATGGCTAGGATATGTATTCAAAATCTCTACAGTACATTGAACGCTTCTGGAAAAAAATTACATTTAGGGTTCCAAAAGATTCCGGTATTCGCATCGGGCTTCCGAACCCGTTCATTTCTCCCTCTGCGGAACGTTTTGCTTACGATCAGTTCTACTGGGATTCGTATTTTACGATTCTCGGGCTTGTTGTTTCCGGCCGGGCGGAGTTTGCAAAAGGAATGGTTGAAAACCTTGCGTATGAATTCGACCGTTTTGGCATCATTCCATCTCGGAACCGTTTTTACAGTGTTGGCGTTTCGCAAATACCGTTCTTCAGTTCAATGGTATGTGAAGTCTTTCATCATACGGGCGACAAAAAGTGGCTGAAGAAAATGGCTTGATATGAACGACCGAGTTTTCAAGCATACGGGAAAATTTTGTGAAAAATATAATGTTGTAAAACCCGGCATCGGAAAAGAAGAGCGCTATCCAAACCAGTGGGGGTTGGGTGGACGAATGCTGTTTTTGTCCGACTCGTGAACGAATTCGGACTGAAATAGCGCACAGTTGATTTTTTAGAGTTACTATGGTATACTCCATATACGAAATGATACCGGGGAACATCATTCTCCGTTTTTTTATGGAACAGGACAAAAAAATCCACCTTGATTTTCACGGGCTTGGCATTGCGCCTAAGCTACTTTCGGTTTTGGAGCGCTTAAAGTTCACGACGCCAACCCCCATTCAGCACCAGTCTATTCCCGTTGCTATTGAGGGAAAGGATATCATCGGCATCGCGCAAACCGGCACAGGGAAAACCTTGGCATTCGGCATTCCCATGATACAGCGCCTTGCGCATCACAAGGGCAAGGGTCTTATTATTTTGCCCACACGGGAGCTTGCGATTCAGGTTGACGAAGTTTTGCAAAAGATCGGACGCGAGTTAGGACTGAAGACGGCTGTTCTCATTGGAGGCGAATCAATGGGCCGCCAGCTCCAGGCCCTCTCGCGGGATCCGCACATCGTTGTTGTGACCCCCGGACGTCTCATTGACCACATGCAGCATGGCACGATAAAACTTGATGGCGTAAAGATACTTGTTCTTGACGAAGCGGATAGGATGCTTGATATGGGATTTCTTCCGCAGATAAACCAAATTTTGAAAGCAGTACCGAAACAACGTCAGACCATGCTTTTTTCTGCAACGATGCCGTCAGACATCATAAAAATAGCTTCACAGCACATGGCGCTTCCGGTGCGCGTTGAGGTAGCGCCCCCGGGAACTGCCGCGGAATCCGTTGAGCACGAACTTTTCATTATGAGGAAAGAGGAGAAGATGAGCGTTCTCCAGAAGCTTCTTCAGGACTATTCCGGAACAATTCTTGTGTTTTCGAGAACGAAGCATGGCGCAAAAAAAATATGCCGGAATATCATCGACATGGGCCACAAGGCGGCGGAAATCCACTCGAACCGTTCTCTGAGCCAAAGACGCGAAGCGCTTGAAGGATTTAAAAGAGGAAAGTACCGCGTGTTGGTTGCGACCGATATCGCCGCGCGCGGGATCGACGTAACGGGAATTGAAGTTGTCATTAATTACGACTTGCCAAGCACTGCGGAGGATTATGTGCATCGCATCGGACGGACCGGCAGGGCGGGCATGCAGGGAAAAGCTATTTCTCTTGCAATGCCGGACGAGCAAAGCGATATTCGGGCAATTGAACGCCTCATCAAAAAACCTATCCTGGTAAAAAACGCCCCGGCACTTGCGAAGGTAGAATTTCAGGCTCCGCAGAGGATGTCGTTTTCTTCTAAGCACATGTATCGCTCGGCTCGTTACGCCAAGAGATTTGCCCGTCCGAGCGGAAGGGGAAGGAGATAATGCCTTTTGAACATGACTGCGTTCGGAGTTCTTCTACTCATCATTGTCCCTGCCTATCTCGCTTTGCGCAGATTCGCGCGGGATTCATTTTCTTCCGGCGAAGAAGCTCTTTTTGCTTCTGTTCCGCTCGGGTTTGCGGTATTTGCCGCGCTCACGAGTTTTTTCGGAATATTTTTGCCTACATTTATTTCGGCCCTGCTTACCCTCGGCCTTTTTTTAATTTTTGGGAGTATTGCGCTTGCCGGCATTCTTAGAGATAAGAGGAAACTATTCAAATTTTCGGCGCTTAGTCCTTCTTTGTGCGCCTTTTTTTGGATAGTTTTTGTCCTTTTTTCTGCAGTACTCATTTTCCTTGTCCTGCAAAGTTTCATAGTGCGCTCCGACGGCGCTGTTTCCATATCGCGAGGGGCTTCGGTTGACGCTCCGTATCACCTGGCGCAAATAATGCGGATCGGATACACGGCGAGGCTGGACTTTGAAGAACCTAATTTCGCGGGGGAGTTCATCAGGTATCCGTTTTTTGTAAATCTTGTTTCCGGCGTTCTCTTAAAATTCGGTTCTTCGCTTGGCAGCGCCTTTCACATGCCGCTCATATTCCTCATTCTTTCATGCGTGTATTTTCTGATAACGTTTTTTCTGTTTTTGAAGCTCGGAAAATTTCTTACATTTTTCGGCGTTCTCGGAACTCTTTTTGGAAGCAGTCTCGGATACATTGCGTATTTACGGCATATTCACGAAGCAACGCTCCCCATCAGGAACGGAGTAGCATACCCGATGCAAAATATCAGCTATCCGGGAATGATCCCCGGCTTTTTAATCGTTCAGCGCCCGTTTCTTTTAGGGTTTTCGCTTTTTCTTATCGGCTGCATATTATTTTTTCGCGCAATTCACACTAAAAATCCGAGGCCGTTCTTTCTTGCGGGCATTATGCTTGGTCTTTTGCCGTTCTCTCACTCACACAGTTTTATCGCGTTCGGAATTGTTGTGGGTAGCGGAATTCTATATCTGTGGTTTTTAAAAAATGATCTCTTTTATGATTCGGTGCGATATTTAATATTTCCTTCTTTTTTTATCGCCATACCCCAGCTGGCGTCACTTATTCTCTTTCCGAAATTTCCGGCGGGTAGCATGGTTTCGCTTCGGCTCGGGTGGATGAGCGTGCCTGGACAAATCGGCGGCGTTGTTACCCAAGCAGGCGGCGGGAGGGTTCTGCCGTGGTTCAGATTTTTTTTGACGAATTTCGGATTTCTTCTCGAGCTTCCCGTGTGGGTTGTTGCGAGAATGAAGAAACCTGGAGAGAACCGCGTCCTGCCATTTGTTTTGCTGTCGGCAATTCTTTTATGGGTTCTTCCGAACATATTGCAGTTTCAGGTATGGGACTTTGATACGAATAAATTTTTTGCCTATGCGATCCTTTTTTCTCTTGCCGCAGTCGGCGTCATTATCGAATCAAAAATGGGAATTCATAAAAAAGTTGCGGTAGTCCTGTTTGTTCTTGCGGTTATTTCTTCGGTTCCGTCGGCTATTATCGGAACGTGGAAAAGTGCCAAAACAGCGGAAAAAGGAAGGGTTGTGATGTTCACGGCATACGAACAGGCTCTTTCGTTCTGGATTCGCGCAAATACCTCCGAAAATGCAGTTATTCTTTCTTCTGCGGCGATCGTTGACCCGGAAACAATCCAAAATCCGGTTGTTGTCGCGTCAGGCAGAAAAGCTACCGCCGGTTTTATGACATGGCTCTATACGCACGGAATTGATTTTGCCGAGCGAACACAATCAGTTGCCTCGTATTTCAAAGAGCCCGGACGCGCAGAAGAGTTCCTGAAAGATGTTCCCGCCGATTATGTTATTATTGATCCGTACATCCGCAGAAAGTACCCGGGATTCGAAGATGGCATTCTCGGCGACGGGGATAAGCCGGTATTTATAAGCGGGAATCTTTCTCTTTATCGGGTGAGTCGTTAGGAGATGGGACTCGGTTGACGCTTAGCACATGCGTGGTATGATGTATAAATTACTTGATACGTATAAATTAATTCTTAGATACTATGGCAAAGAAAACACCACAAAGCGGATTTGCGCTCATTGAGCTCGTCCTTGCAATAGCCGTCGGACTTATTTCTGTCGGAGGACTGGGATACTACGCGCGCAACCAGTCAAAGCTGGCTTTAGAAGTGGAACAAAAAGCCGTCGAACAGGCGGCGGAATTCGAAAAGAAGGCGATGGAGGTAACGAAGATGATGAATGAAAGGGCGGGGATGATGAAAGATGAAATGGAAAAAATGGAGAGGCACACGTTTTCATTCAGCGCCCAGAATAACTCAGGCCTTTCGGGGACTGTAACCCTTATGCGTGTTCCGAGAGGCGAAGATTCTGCTCGCGAACAGGCTTCATCCAAGGCATCGGGAAAGATGATGGCTCCCGAGGACGATTCGAGCCTCAATGGGGAGTCGCCGCCGAAACAAAACGACGGAAAAACCGCGCTGGAACACACAAGCACAACTCCGCGCGAGTCTTCAACCGATTTGGCAACGGGCAAGACAATGATGGCTGACGACTGGACGCAGGTCAAGATTGATCTTTCGATTCATGCAGGAATGTCTCCTGGAACTAAAATGCCTGCTCATATCCATGTTGGCGCATGCTCGAACCCTGGTGCGGTAAAATATCCGCTTGCCGATGTTGTCGGAGGAAAGTCAACAACAGTCGTTCATGCTTCAGTTGATGAACTGCTGAAAGAACTTCCTCTTGCGGTGAACGTTCATAAATCCGGAATAGAGATCAAAACATTTGTTGCGTGCGCGGACCTCTCTAAAGACGGATTTGCGGATAAAACAGCGGGCGACAAAGTAATTTCTCCGCAAGATGCATCCTCCGGCATGCCGATGGGGAGGTAATAGAAGCCCATCTTATCAATAGAAATCCGTCCATCCATAGTCTTTACGGAGATGCCGATTTGTTTGTTTTACAAAATTGCTCTTTAAACGGGAGATTGTGCAATGTATCTCTCGTTTTCTTATCAACCGCATTCGGGCGAAATTATTTGCTATAATCAGGCTTAGCAATGCTTTTTGCCGCCATCAATACGTTATGCGTACATTTTATGCATAGATTCTATATAAAAAGCGAAATACCTTCCGAAGGGATGTTTATTTTGCAGGACGAGGCGGTAGCGCACCAGATATCCCGTGTGCTTAAGATAAAAACTGGCGAGATGATAGCTTTTTTTAACAGCGCAGGTTTTGATTTTTTAGGAAAACTTGAGCGCGTTTCCTCACGGTTTGTTTCGGTAAAAATAATCGAGAGGCGCGAGAACAAAACTGACCCGAAGCTTGATGTTCATCTCCACCAAGCGCTCATCAAGAAAGATAAATTCGAGTGGGTCTTGGAAAAGGGCACGGAAATAGGAGTGAAATTTTTTCACCCACTCATTACTGAACGCGCCGTCAAAACAGGATTTAAAATGGAGCGCGCAAAAAAAATAGTGAAAGAGGCTACTGAACAAAGCGGCCAAGACCGCATCCCCGAGGTGTTTGAGGCGACTTTGTTCAAGGATGTCATCGGCGCTATTGTGTCAGACGCTCCCAAGATACTTTTTGACCCGAACGGCAAGGTTGTGGATTTTCATATGCATACATTCACGAATGTTTACATGTTCATCGGTCCCGAGGGAGGGTTCACGGATAAGGAAGTTCTTCTTGCGGAAAAGTCAGGCATTGAGATCGTGTCATTCGGTTCCCGTCTGCTTCGTTCAGAAACCGCGGGTATTATCGCGGCAAGCCTTTTTTTAACGGGAAATTGACTCGCTGAGAAAAGCTTCCATAGCGTCCGGTTGACTTAAATCCGCCAATCGTATAGCATGGACAAGTATTCTTTTTAGAAGCATTATATGGAGAAATTTGCGGTTATTAAAAGCGGGGGAAAACAATACCTTGTTCATCCCGGCCAAAAAGTGAGAGTTGAGAAACTGGACGCTAAGGAGGGCGACACGTTTGAGTTTTCAGATGTTCTTTTGGTGGCGGAGGGCGCTAATGTTACACTCGGTGTTCCGAAAGCAAAGGCAAAAGTGAGTGCCAGGGTTTTGAAGCAGGCAAGAGCCGACAAAAAAATAGTTTTCAGGTACCATCCAAAAACGCGCTTTCACAAAATGAAAGGACACCGTCAGCCCTATACGGAAGTACTCATCGAAAAAATTTCTTAAAGATTTTAAAAGAGCCCGGCGCCTGCCGGGTTCTTTTTAATTTTAAATTATAAATTTTAAGTTTTAAATCAATTAAAAATTCAAAATGATAAATTTCCGAATCTCTTGTATGATTGACTTGTTTCTTAAAATGGATTAATCTATTTTTGCAGAACCCCAAAAGTAGAGGAGTTGAAATGAGCGATGTGCATGTCGTAGCGGACGCAACGTTTGAAGCTGAAGTGCTGAAAGCTAAAGGAAGCGTCGTCGTTGATTTCTGGGCTGGGTGGTGTGCCCCGTGCGTGGCGTTTGCTCCGCATTTCGCGGAGTTTGCAAAGCAGACTCCCGGCGTTAAGTTTTGCAAACTTAATGTTGACGAGAGTTCTGTGACGGCGAAGGCTCAGGGAATTCGCGCGATTCCGACAGTTCTTTATTTTAAGGACGGTGTATTGGTCAAAAGCGTTACCGGAGCCATTGAGGCTTCAATGCTTCTGCGATCTCTCCGGCCTGGGAAGTAAACAAAAATGTCCCGCTTTTAGCGGGACTTTCTTTTTGGCGTTGCGGGCGGCGTTATTTCCTGTTCGTCAAAGCATTCGCAATGGTAACTTCGTCGGCATACTCAAGCTCGGCTCCTGTTCCCAGGCCCCGCCCCAAGCGCGAGATCTGCGCCTCAAGAGGTTTCAGAACGCGTTCAATGTATAACGCCGTCATGTCTCCTTCGGTTGTCGGATTTGTCGCGAGTATTACCTCGGGGGAGCCGTCTTCCATTTTAAGTTTTTGGATGCGGTGGAAGAGTTCCTTGATGTGCAGTTTTGTTGGACCCGAAGAATCAAGCGGGGAGATAGTTCCCCCGAGAATATGATACAAACCGTTAAAGGCGTGTGTCCGCTCGATGTTGGCGAGGTCCGCCTCTTTCTCAACAATCATGACGATCTTCGGGTCTCTCGATTTGCTTGAACAGTATTCGCAAAGAGGGACCTCGTTTTTTTTATGTTTCATCTCGATGCTTCTGTAGCAAAGCCCGCAAAAGCCAACCTCGGTTTTTATGCCTTTGATGGCGCGCGCTATCTCGTCAAGCTTCGTCTCGTCTTCATTGAGAATGTGAAAAGCAAAACGGGCCGCTTGCTTTGGTCCGATGCCTGGAAATTTGCTGAATAGTTCAATCAGATGCTGAATTGGTTTTGGGTAGGAGGACATAATGGAATATGCAAAAATATCTTTATTACTACTGTATCATTTGAAATAGCAATAATCAATCGGAAAAAATAAAGCTATCTTGCCGCCAAGATAGCTTTATTTACAATTACCTTTGATTCTCTTTTCTTCTGCGTACTAAGTATCCGGCAAACAGAGAAATTATGACAGAAAGAATAAAAAATATGTGGTTGGCTGGGCTGCCGATAAAACTTCCTATCCATCGGCCAAGGAGAAATACTTTTCGCCGCCGGAGTTCTTTAATAGCGCGTTAGAGAGCATGGTTATGGGACACATGCCGCCGGTAACTGCGTTACTAATAATTACAGTATAAAACCAGATTAAAGCAAACAGAAAACTGTTCGTTCTCGTAAGAAGGTATGCCACCGTGATTACGAGCAGAGTGTGCAATATTTGCACCGAATGTCCTAATAGCGTCGTACCCTCCTCTCGGTTGATTGACTATGTTGTTAATGATACAACAAGGCTTATGCTATTATAACATAAATAATAAACAAGTCAAATTCTGTGCAACTTCGGTTAAAACGGGCTCTCGTCATAATTCCTTTCAATCGGGCGGAATGACGCTTCCTCCGGGTGAAAGTAAAGTTGCGCAATGCCTGTCGGGCCGTTCCTATGTTTTTCAATCATGATTTCGGCGATGTTTTGTGTGCTCGGGTCGGGGTTCTTTTTTGTTTTGTCTTCGCGATATATGAACATGACGACGTCTGCATCCTGCTCGATTGAACCGGATTCGCGAAGGTCGGAAAGTTTTGGGCGAGCATCCGTCCTCATCTCGACCGCGCGGGACAACTGCGAAACCGCAAGAACCGGAATATTCAGTTCTTTTGCGAGTGCCTTCAAGGAGCGGGATATTTCGGAAACTTCCTGGACTCTGTTTTCCGCGCGGTCGTTTCCTTTGATGAGCTGAAGGTAGTCAACGATGAGGAGCGCAATCTTATGCTCGGAGTGAAGGCGTCTGGCCATTGCGCGTATCTGCATTACGGTAGGGGATGCAACGTCGTCGATAAAAATAGGCGCTTTGCTCAAGATATCCATTGCCTCGCGGATGCGGTCAAAGTCGCTATTTTCTCCCTCGTCGGAAAGGTGCCCTGTCCGGAGACTCCATAAATTAATGTGCGCTTCAGAGGCAAGCAGGCGGTCAACCAGCTGTTCTTTGGACATTTCAAGACTAAAAACGCCGACCGGAAGTTTTGCGTCGACGGCGATATTTCGCGCTATGTTCAAAGCAAGCGATGTTTTTCCAAGGCTCGGGCGGGCCGCAAGCACGACAAGGTCGGACTTCTGGAGTCCTCCGAGTTTGTGGTCGAGCTCCTTGAAGCCTGTAGGAACCCCGCGTAGCTCTCCGTCGCCTTTGTGCACACGTTCAATCCTCTCCCATGCTTCGGAAAGCCCCTGGCTTACGGGGAAAAAGTCGGTTTTGAACGTGTCTTTGGCAATGCCGAATATTTTCTGCTCCGCTTCGTCCAAGAGCGACTCAACTTCAGCTTCTTCCCGATAGCCGAGCTCTCCGATATGGTGGGAGGCTTCAATGAGGTCGCGCAATATCCTTTTTTGCTGGACGGATTTTGCGTAATGAACGACGTGGCTTGCTGTCGGAACTGTATTTACCAGGGATGTGACATATGAATTGCCCCCGACACCCGTAAGATTGCCTCGTTCCTTGAGGCGACTTGTGAGGCTGATGAGATCAATGGGGGTGTGTTTCGCCCAAAGCTCAAGCATCGCCTCATAAATGACGCGGTGTTCGTTTTTATAGAAATCGCGGGGGTTCAAAAAATCCGCAATCCGGTAAATTGCTTCCTTATCGAGCATGAGGGAACCAAGAACCGACATTTCCGCTTCGACATTTTGGGGAGGGACTCGGGCGGCTGGATTTTTCTTTGCTCGCAAAGCCATGGAGGGTTTTGAGGTTTAATGATAGTACAACTATAGAGTAAAAAAAAATAGCCTGCAAGGCTTGACATGGTGATTACGCATGGATAAGCTGTTAATGGGTTCTTTTTTAACAGTAGGGTGGAAGCAATGGTTTTCGTTGCTATCACGGCTCTTTGTATAGTCGGTATTTTAATGATAGTTGCAAGCCTATTTATTGCCTTTGCTTCCGGTCTTGCGTTTCTCGCATGGTTTATGCTTTTAATCGGTGGCATCTTTGTTCTCATCGGGTTAAAGGCGGAAAAGGAATTCAATAAAACAATAAGCGAGATGGACAAGAGAAAGTAGTGGGAAAACGGGAAAAGCAGAAGGATGTTGTCAGACAAAAGAATAAAAATTAGGCGCATGATTCTGCGCCTATTTTCTTTTTACGACATGGCCGGAGGAGCCATCCTCAACAACGAACCCTCTTTTTAGTAGCTCACTTCGTGCGGTATCTGCCTCCTTCCATCTTTTCTCCTTTCTATATTGCTCGCGCAGTTCAGCGAGTTTTTTTATTTCTTCAGGAATTTCTTCGCATACTGCCTTTGGAATGATGCCGAATACCGAATCTATCTTTTTCAACGCATGCGAAATATCGTGCGCTTCGTCACGCGTTAAGGCGCGCTTGTCCATGAGAGCATTCGTTTTTTTTATGATGGAAAACATTTCAGCGATAGCTTTTGGCGCGTTGAAATCGTCATCCATATACTGAACAAATTTTTCCCTGAGAACATCCGCCATGCGTATGGTTTTTTTTGATTGCGGTTTCCTGCTCACCGGGTCCGAGTATTTTTGGAGGCGTGCCATAAATTCTCCAAGCCGCTTTACTCCTTCTTCCGAGGCGGCAATACCTGCTTCGGCAAAATTAATAGGGGAACGGTAGTGGTTCTGAAGAACAAGAAGCCTGAACGCTTCCGAAGAATGCTTTTTTAAAATATCCCGGATGGTGATGAAATTTTTCAGCGATTTCGACATCTTTTGTTTTTCAACCTGAAGGTGCCCGGTGTGAAGCCAGTACTTTACGAACGGTACTTTGTCTGATGCCGCTTCTTGTTGTGCGATTTCCGATTCGTGGTGGGGAAATTTCAAATCAATTCCGCCTCCGTGGACATCGTATTGCGGACCGAAAAAATACTCCGAGATAGCCGTATCCTCAATGTGCCATCCCGGCCGCCCTTCGCCCCACGGGCTTTGCCAAAAAGGTTCACCGGGCTTTTTTGCCTTCCATAATACAAAATCGAAATCATTTTGTTTATTCGGGTCTTCTTCAATGCGGACCGCCTTCAGAAGTGTTGACTGGTTTTGGTGCGAGAGCTTTCCATACTCCGGAAATTTTGTGATGTCGTAATACACTCCGCTCGGCGTTGAGTATGCAACTCCTTTTTTCACGAGGGTTTCTATCTGTTTTATTATTTGCGGAATAAATTCCGAGGCAGAGGCATATTTTGAGGGGGATGTGATTTTTAACTCCTGCATGTCCTCGAAGTATTCTTTCGCGAAGTGGCGCGAGAGGAACAGCGGATCTTCCTCGGTTTCATGCGCCCGTGCAATGATTTTGTCGTCAACGTCCGTAATGTTTTGCAGGTAGAACACTTCATATCCGGCGTATCGGAGGTATTTAACGATAACGTCGAACGAAATGTACGTCCGGGCATGTCCGATATGCGAAGAATCATAGACCGTTGGTCCGCAGACAAAAAAATTGACCCGTTTGTCGTTCGCGGGTTCAAAGTCCTCTTTTTTGTTCGTGAGAGTGTTATAGATTCGAATCATTCTTTTTTTATACCATAGAAAGCACTCGAGAAGCAATAAAAAATCCTCCGACGGCCGTCGGAGGAACATTTTAGAGCCATTTTTTTCGTTTGAATATAAGGAACATCAAGAGTATTCCGATGACGACAGTCGCTACAATCACTAAAAAGTCATTTGAGCTCCGGAGTACGGGGTTGGAGGGAGAATCAATTTGAAGTATGGAAACCAATAGCTGGAGGGGGAATGTGAAGAAAGCGAGAATGGCGAATATTTTCATTATCTCGTTTTGCTTGATGTTCAGAAGCGTCGTATTGTTGTCATAGAGCGCATCCAGCGCTTCCTTGTTGTTTTCAAGCAGGTTCCAGACCTTTGAGTATTCTCCAACAAGCCCGGAAAAATATGGCTCCGTTTCTTTTCCGAAAATACTCGGGCCGATTTCCTTGAGCGACTCAAGTGTTATGTGCTGGGGCTTGATGGCGCGCCGGAAGTCGATGATGTCACGCCTGATGATAGAAAGCTCCTCGACAACCTCGCGCTCGAATCCGGAAAATATTTTTTCCTCAATAATGGTTATATTTTCTTGGACATGGTCAAGCTGGCGAAGTGAAAAGTCGAACATTTCTTTGATGATATAGAAAAGAAGGTGTGCCGGTGTTTTTGACGTATTGAGGTCTTCGCATGACTTTTCCGTTGAGCACGTCTTAAAGTAGCGGTCAAAGTGAGGAATAGGTTCGTATGTTACCGTAATGAGTTCATTTTTTGTGATAAGAAAATCAATCTCGCGCTGGTGTGTTTTTCGCTTGCCCTCCTCGAAAATGGGGAAGTGAAGCACCATATAAATGTAGTGGTCGTATCGCTCGGCTCGGGGACGCGCAGTCGGACGGACAAGCTCTCCCAGCACAAGTTCATGGAAGCGGTGATTTTTCCTGAGCCAGGCAATATCTTCCGAAGACGGCTTGTGAAGGTGGTGCCAGGAAAGAGTTTTTGTTTTGAAAGTTTTCATGTAGGCATTATAGCATCAAGGCTGAAATGGCAAAAACTTTTGAATACTTGACAACATATATTATTTATGCTATACTTAAAAAGATAATGCAGTTCTTCTAAACCACAACCCCTAGCAAGTCGCAGATACAATACGACAGGAGGAGGACCCCATGCGATACGAAGTCATCGCAGGTGTGCCGCCCAGCACGAAGCCGTTTCTGCTCGCAGGTTTGGTCGATGGCCCGGTGAAGTCGCTCGACGAGGCGTTCAAGGCAATCGACAAGGCTACGGAGGCTGCCGTCGAGAAGGCCAAGGATGACTACGTCGCGAGCGTGGACAATGGAACCCCGGAGCCGGATGCCGCGGAAATCCTCGCAAGGGCGAAGCAGGCAACCGAAGAGATGTTCGCCGCGAAGAAGTCCAACATCAAGGCCGCCTTCGCTCTGCACAAGGCGCGCCAGGAGCGCCGGGTCGCTCACTTCGACCGCTCTTGCAAGCTCGAGGGGTGTATCGACCCGAAGCGCAAGCCCGCTCGCACGGGGTCCGGTCACAAGAGCCGTCGCTGGACGCAGTCATTCTGCGGCCCGCACGCCGGCCTCGTGAACCTCATCACGAAGGAGAAGCTCGCCGAGCTCCGTGGCGCCTCGAAGCGTCTCCGTTTGGCGGCGTAGTAGGTCGTCATGAGGTGCCCCTTCTGCACGCGAAATATGCTCAGCGTCTACGCAAACCTGTACAGGTGTAACCATGCAGGGCAGATCCTGAGTTTCAGGAAACTGCCGGACGGCAACGTCGTTCAGGAGCTGTAGCCGCTCCAAGCAACAAGCCCTCTCCTAATCGCAGCAAGCGAAAGGGGGAGGGTGTTTTTTATACCATCCACATTTTCAGTCAAAGTGAGCAAGTACAGTTTTTATCTCTCGGGCTGGCGGTGGGGTCCTTAATGTTTTTACAATAAGGGCGGCGATAAAAATTGTGCTTGCGAGCACAATTAGCACTCTACTTGACAGACTGCTAACCGCGATTATAATAAATACTGGTATGCTCAAAGACCGCCAAAAGTTAATATTAAACGCGCTTATCGCGGAATATATTTCAAGCGCCGAACCGGTCGCCTCACGCCAGATTGTGGATAAATTTCGTTTTCCGTTCAGCTCGGCAACTGTCCGGAGCGAGCTTTTGGCTTTGGACGAAGAGGGGTATCTTGAACAGCCCCATACATCCGCAGGGAGAGTTCCAACCGACAAAGGATACCGCTTTTTTATAAGCGAGGTTTTCGATTCGCGCGATCCGCTCTCCGAACGCCACCGCGCGCTTCTCTCCGAGCTTTTCAAAATAGATCGCGATGAGGAATTCTTAAGGCAGATTGCCCGCACTGTTTCCGAATTAAGCGAGAGTTTTACCATAGCAGGGCTCTATGGAGATGAGCTTTTCTACAAGGCAGGAATCGCGGAAGCGTTCCGGGAGCCGGAATTTGATGACAGGTCGGCGCTCAAGGAATTCAGCGAGCTTGCGGATTTCATTGATGAGGAAATACGGAGCATCTTCGAGCCGGGGGATTTCAAAAAACCTAAAGCATTTATCGGACACGAGAATCCGATAAAAGAAGCCCGGAATTACGGTATGATAGTTTCTTCGGTTGAGACCCCGCATAAGAAAGAAACGCTCGTTGCTATATTGGGGCCGAAGCGGATGGATTACCGCAAAAACATTTCGCTTCTTGAGTATTTAGATGAATGCTGTTTTTAATAAGGAAAAGAACATGAATGACGCAGAAGAAAAAAATGAAGAAGTGGAATTTGTCGCGGATGACGAGGCGACAAATATCGACACGCGCGGACGTATTACAAAACTCCGAGAAGAGCTTAAAACATGCTCCGAAGAAAAGAAGGAGTATCTTGACGGCTGGCAAAGGGCGAAGGCTGACCACATAAACTATAAGAAAGACGAAGCTAAGCGCCTCGAGGATATTGCGCGGTTTGTTACGGCCGGCCTCGCTAGCGACATATTGCCGGCGTTGGACAGTTTTGATTTAGCGCTTGGGCACGGCATGAATTCGGAAGTTGAAAAAGGAGTGCTTCTCATCCGCTCACAACTTCTTGATATTTTAAAAAAACGAGGACTTGAAGTCTTGACCACCGCCGGCAAAAAGTTTGACCCCGCGTTTCATGAAGCAATAGGCGAAGTTGAAGCAGACGGCGAGGAAGGGATGGTTGCCGAAGAGATACAAAAAGGATATATGTTTCGCGGCGCAGTCGTGCGTCCGGCGCGAGTAAGAATTTCAAAAAAGCCTGTCGCATAAAGAACTATGAAAGATTTTTCAAAAGAACAACCTCATAGGGCAGATGTGTCTTCGGAAGCGGATACGGAAGAGAAAGAAGGGCAAAAGGACCTGGACGCACTGCAGGATATTCTTAACGCGACCGTCACGAAAGAACCCACAAAAGCTCAAAAAAGCTGGCTTCCCGGGTTCCGGGCGCTTCGGGAGGCAAGTGGAGAAGCTGGGCTTTTAAAAATATTCATGCACAATATTTTTAAAAAAAAGGAAGCAGATTTTTTATTCAAAAATTTTTCGCGCGAAGGCTGGGAAAGTGTTAAAGAAATATTCGGCGAAGAACGGGCAAAAAAAGAATTATTCGGATACGGAATGAAAGATGTCTTTGCTTTTTCAAAAAGAGGTTGGCATGAGCTCATAGAGGCGTTAGGCGAAAGCGAGCCATATGACTCGTTGTGGGATAGCGTAATTTATGCCCCGTGCGTCCGGGAGTGGATACAGTCAGCCAATCTTATCAAAGAACGAAAAGCCTTCATGACAGAGGAGGAATTCAAAGCGGTATATGCGGCAAGGAGCGCGGCGAGCGTATTAGTTCATGACGGGAGGAAAAGCGGCTGGTTGCGCACTGAACCTGATGCAAAACCTGATTTGGAAAAATACCCGGTTATAACCGAAACAAAGTGGAATGACTGGAGAAATTTTTGGGGGAAAGACTGGATATCGTTTTTAAAATTTGAGCCCGATTCTGAAATTCTTGAGCGCATGACTCCACAAACTTTCGAGACTCTTTTCGGGAAAATCCCGTCATGGAAAGAGCGCCTTATAACAGACCCAAGTGCTTCAGATATCGTCCGTCATTTAAGTGACTGGGGGGTTGAGGGAGACGTACAAGAATTTGCTTCGGCATTTGAGTCGCTTGGCGAGGCAGAGACAGATTTTTTTAAGGAACGAACGATGCGGGAGATAATTCACTACGTCTCGTGGCATTCTCACTGGTACGGAAAGGACGTCATGCGGGCGATGAAGGAAGTATCTTCTCCGGAATATGCGAAAAAAACTTTTAAGGAGACGGTCCCTTTTTTTGATTCCGGAGGAGACTTTACGAGGGCGCAGTATCCGAGGACGGGCGTCTCCGAGGAGCGGGTATACGAGGAATATAAAAAAACGTTCCGGCTCCGGGAAAAGATTGACGGTGTTTTGGATGGTGACGGAGAAGTTGCCAAAGCAGTGAAGGAATTTCCGGAATTTCTGCCGTGGCTCCGGATGCGCTATGCGGACGCACTCGACCGAAAACTTTCCCCGGAATTCGCTTTGAAGGATACGAAGGCGTTTTTGGAAAAGCTGGAAGCATCGGCCAGCGGGGGGTTTGACGAGCGGGTTGTGCCGAGCGTTGGGGTTGAAATAGAGGTTATGACAAAAAATTTATTCCAAAAACGACGTCTTGAAGAATACGTGCGGACAGCGCTTTTTGGAGTTGAAGAATCCGGCTCTGACCAAGAATGGGAGTTTGCGCTCGAGCCGACATCTGCCGGAGTGCATGCGCGATTCATAGCTGAACTCATAAAGGAGGGATGGATCGATAAGAAATATCTTGGAGACAACAACTACTCGCTTCACGTGAATATAGGTATTCCGGAGGGGCTTGAGCCTGACCCGCGGTCTGTTGCGGTGATGACGCTTGCTCTTGTTGCGGCGTATACGAATCCGAAGCGTATTGAAAGCGGGGAGTACGGAAATTTTTTCACAATACAGGATCGCGAAGCGGTTGAGTTTGACAGGGCGCAGAGGTATGAGGTTGGGGGGCAGCAGTATTCCGGAAGAGTGGAGCTCCGTGCGCTGGCGCTCGACCGAAGAAATATGTTCAGAACACTTTATGACTCGGCAATGCTTTCAGCGGCCCTTTATGCGGGTTCCCGCAAAGAGCCGAGGGACGCGCGGGACAAGGACCTTGCGACTTTATGGATCTGGTTTCAGACTGATATGGAGCAAGCATTCAAGACAAACGGTATAGATTTCACAAAGGAATATATTGACCGCGGAGATGAAGTGGGGATGAAAAAAATTATAGGAATGCAAAAAGAAGCCGAGACGCTGGTCAAAGAACTTTCCCAAAAAGTCCGGAAACTTGTGAGGAAACCATTCCATCCGGAAAAAACAGCAGTAGGTGCGTAAGAGAAAAATCAGTTCTTTTTATAAAAAATAATGAAACAAAAAATCCCCGGGCGTCGTTAAGACTTTTCGGGGAGTGTGCGGGGAGCGAACCCGGTAATAATCCGGAGTGCCTCCCGCATCCTTTTTTCGGCTTCAGCTGTTTTTGGGACGGGGGTTACGATGTTCGTATCAAAAAGGTCTTTTAAGAGAACCCATTCAGGTAGGACGACATAGTCATTCCTGCTCTTCCTCTTCCGCGTAACAAGCATTCGCACTGTGTCAGGCGAAAGGATTTGTGTCGGAGAGCCGAGCCAGTTGTTCCGCAGGAGATAGGTTTCGCGCGGGATAGGCTTGAAGACTGCGTTCAG
>Ga0155386_113_pt1 | contig 36015 bp, 36 predicted proteins | sample RifCSPhighO2_02_FD_106354 | JGI IMG/M metagenome (GOLD analysis project Ga0155386, IMG submission 106354) | Candidatus Sungbacteria bacterium RIFCSPHIGHO2_02_FULL_46_12 | reverse complement strand
ACCACGCGCCATTTTTGCAAATCAAACTTTAACGCGAGAGAAAAATTTTGTTTCGCTGATTCGTAGCGGCTCTTCCAGTATGCCGCTAACCTATTTTTGTAATAATAAAAAGCGGCATAGCGCGCTCCAAAAATAGCTCCAACTAAAAACATGGCCTCTAAAACTGCCAAGATAATTATATTTTTCTTTATTTATAGTCCTTCCATAATAACACCCGAGTCTTAGCGGTAAATTTATTTATAAGAATTTAGTGAAACAAGTTTTTCTAACCGTTTTTTTGCCTCTTTAGAAATTTTTTCCTCCCAATTGCCGGCAAGTTTTTTATTTTCTGGCCTAAGAGAAGTGAAAAAACCTGATGATTGAATAAGATATGTTTCTTTATCTTCATTGGGGACTAAACTTTCCGAAACACTAAACTCAAGGTTAATCGTATCACCCGGTATTGTATGAACATACGCTCCTTCTCGGTTCTTAAGATCGCTTGAAACATCTTTGTGCAATCTACCATGTTCTGCCATGGTTAAAGGCACTGTTTCTTCTTGGTAATTTTTATCATTCAAAGACTCAATTTTTTGAGATATTCCGGCAAAACCAAGAGAATGTCTTTTGGATGACTTTATTTTTAGTTCAAGTTTACCTTCAGGGCTGATACCCTCTCTCGGGATTTCAATGATTTCCGTATTGTATTTCCACGCACGCGGTTCAGTAACTCCTACCCTTTCAAAAACTCCATCTCTGTCTTTATATTCAATCACAAATGAACAGCCCGACTGCGCCCCAATAAAAAGAGGGCTGGACGCCGTGGCAACGGCAATTCCGCCCCATTTTCCGGCTATCCAAGAAGCAACCAGCAATACGGCCATGACCCCAGCACGCGCCAAGTCAAGGCGGCTGATAAGTGAGCGAAAACTAAACTGCGACCCGCCAACCCACTCTTCTTCAAATCCTAATTTCCAGTCACGAAGAAATGAAGAAAGTAAAAGATGAGGAGTTTCCTTAGGGTTTAGACCGTTAAAAGAAAAATAAAAATCCTCTTTTTTTTGAAATTTAATTCCATCTTCCCCTTCTGTATCGCTTTTAAATATTCTATCCAAATTAAAATGTACCGCTACGTCTTTTTTATCGGCATTTCTTACCCGTGAAGGAAAAATAATGCTTTTTAGAAAGTCAGTTTTGGGAAGAACGTAATATTTTTTAAATTCAGAGTCTACAATAACTTCCGTATTTTTAGGGTGCAAAACTCTTTTTAACCGGAGAAATTTAAAAAAACTCTCTTCCGGCTCTATTTCCTGAATCTGGAAAAGCAACTTTCCATTGTGCGGTTTTACAGGAGAAGTAATTTTGTAAAGATCCGAACCCACGCGGCCATCTTCGTACATAGCTTTTGCTGTTTCGTACGTGGGCCAATAGCTTTTTGGTCTTCCAAAAAGAATGTCATTTTCCAGTTTGTATTTTTTTCCGTCAAAGTAAGCCAAAAAAGGGCAGGAAAGAGGTGGTGGTGGTTCAGGTTCAGGGGGAGTGGGAACATCCGCATTCGCACTATCTGGCCCCCACAGGGGCCAGGAACTGGCATCTTTTGAAAACTTTTTTCCTTTGACCAGGTTGTTAATACTGATGAACGCCCAGCCAAAAAACAAAAGAAGCACCAATAGCAGAGCCTTGATTATGAATTCAAGAGAATTGAAAGTTTTTTTCATAATCTCATAATCCTCCAATTCTTAGATAGAGTAAAGGAGACTTATCCACAAGTATTTCACACTATTTATTTTGAGGTTGCCCAACCGCCAATTGACAAAATACGGTCTCTCCGGGACAAAAATTTAATTCTTCCCGCACTCTTTTGTAATCGTGAGTCCTCCAAAGCACACATCCCAAACCCCAGAGCTGCGCCTGCGAGATGAACGTTTTGCCCGACATACCCCTTTTGATAACGGGACTGTTGCCGAATGCCCTTTAAGCCGAAAACAAGGATACCGAGTCGCTCACGCGACAGACCGTCTTCGGTGTTCTTGCTTTTGGTTTAAGTTTTTCTCTCTTTCCATGGAGTTTGCATAGGTGGTTTGGTTAAAAATTAAGCTGTTTATGCTCTCATTTTAACATTTTTCCCTGCAAGAATCTCTGTGGAAAAGTGGAGGGAAAGTATTGCATTCGGCAACAGTCCCTACGTATAACTGTTCTCCAAATAACTTTTCCGGGACTTCATCAAGCCGTAGAGTGACGTCTTTTATAAAATTTCTAATGGTGCTGTCTTGGAAAAACGGATTCCCAACCATATCAAAAAATCCGCAAGATGTTTTCCCTGCTGTTTTATCCGAAGAAATTCCACACCAGGATTGTTAATCATAGAGATTTAGTTGGCGGGGGCGAAACACTTTTTAATAATACGAATAACCTCCTTTACTTCCTCTTCAGCAAGCCGATAATTTGTGGGCAAACAGAGCACTTCGTTCGCCAGTTTCTCCGCATTGGGAAAATCGCCTTTTTTGTGGCCGAGGTATTGAAACGCTTCAAAATACGGCAGGGGAACATTATATTGTATTCTTGCGTCAAAGCCCTGTTTCTTCAGTAAGAGCCGTAACTCGTCCCGTTTCTTGCTTAAAATAGGGAAACGATAGCCATTGATAAAGTATTCGGATGGATTTGAAGGGAGGACCAAATCCCCCACTCTTTTAAGAAGCTCTGAATATAAAAAATAGTTTTGACGGGTTTTTTCGGTCACACGTTGAACCGACCGCAGTTTGGTATCCAGAATCGCCGCCTGGAAAGGACTTAGGTGAGAGGCGGTGCCTATTATTGGATGATTTATTCCAAACTCTTGGTAGCGCGGAGAGCCGTACGTTCGAAACAGAGATATTTTTCTCGCCAGCTCGGCATTTTTGGTTATAATCGCACCGCCATCCCCGCAACCTCCAAATACCTTGGTTGGGTTGAAACTCAAACAAGCCAGGTCTCCATAGTATCCAATTGACCCTCCCTTATATTTTGAGCCAAAAGCATGGGCTGCGTCTTCAACTACCATAAGCGCTTTGCTGTCTGCCAGTTGCCGTATGGCTTCCATATCAGCCATCCTGCCATTAAGGTGAACGGCAATTATAGCCTTGGTTTTTGGCGTTACAGCCGATTCTACTTTTTGAGGGTCAATGTTGAAACTGGCCGATTCAATATCTATAAATACCGGTTTTGCCCCGATCCAAGCAACAGCCCCGGCTGTGGAGACAAAACTTATCGCCGGAACAATGACCTCATCTCCCGGCTTTACATCGCAGGCCTTTAGCGCAAGAATAAGAGCGTCGGTACCGCTCGCCACTCCCAGGACATGCGGTATTTCAAGATAATCCGATAACTTTTTTTCAAGATCTCGTACGATTTGATTCTCCCATGGAAAATCTTTACTTTTAAGAATATTCCAGAAAGAAAGAAGAATTTTAAATTGAGAGAATAAGTCTTTCAAATGAAGATTTTATTTATAGGCGGATCGCGTTTTGTCGGGCCGCTGGTAATAGAAGAATTGCTCGAGCGCGGCCACGAGGTTACGGTTTTTAACCGTGGCCTGTTACGCCAATCCTATCCGAAAGAAGTAACATTTGTAAAGGGCAACCGAAACCGCGGATTTCCATTCAAAGAACGTTTTGACTCGGTGATTGATACCTGCGCTTATAGGGAGAAGCAGACGGAGCGGGTTATCAGGGAGCTAAAATTTGATTTCTTGGTTCATATAAGTACCGCCGCCGTGTATAAAAAAACGGAAACTTTCCCGCTTATCGAAGAATCGCCTCTTGGAGACTGGCCGGTTTGGGGCGATTACAATAAGGGGAAAGTGGAATGCGAAAAAACTCTTGCGGTAAGCGGTTTGCCCTATGCGACCATAAGACCGGTTTATATCTTGGGACCCAAAAATTACCTCGCGCGGGAAAGCTTTATCTATTCAAAAATAAAAAACGGCCTTCCAACCATATTACCCGGTAATGGAAGAGCGCTGATTCAATTTATTTTTGCCGATGAAGTAGCCGAGACAATAGTTTTGATTGCGGAAAATAAAAACGAAGGAGCTTTTAATATCGCCGGCAACGACACAATAACTTTAAAAGGTCTTGTGGAAGAAATGTCAAAAATTGTTGGCAAAGAACCAATAATAAAATATAATCTAAGTGCCGACAGCGAAAAGTTCAACGAAGTCGAATTCCCCTTTGCCAACGAAAATTTTGCCGTAAGCAATGAGAAAATAAAGCGGTTGGGCATTAAATTTGTACCGCTTCTCGAAGGATTAAGAAGGGATTATAAAAATTACTATCGGCATGTTATCTGATTTTTTTAAAACCTTACGAATGCTCCACCGTATTCAGCACGATCGCGCCTCCTACCGCGAACTCATAGAGCTTTTATATAACGAAACTTCGCCCGAAGATAGCAATTTTTTGCGCTACAATTACGCTCCGCATATAGTAAAAATCATCACATACGGACATGCTCAAAAAACGCAGCCGGCTTTTAGCGTTATCATCCCTACATACAATCGGTGCGACCTGCTTTTAAATACCCTAAATGCCATAGCAGGCCAAAAAAGTATCTCCCAGAACAAACCCGAAGTGATAGTGGTTGATAATTACTCGGAAGACAAAACCGAAGAGGGGGTGGCGAAGTTCGCGAACTTTCAGGAGGCGTTACATGTTATCTATATCAAGCTAAAAAAAAATTACGGAGGGGATTTTGCGAGAAACATCGGCGTACTGCACTCCCGAGGAAGCCTGCTTGTTTTTACGGATGACGATTGTATTGTTCCTCCGAATTGGCTTTCGGAATTCAAGCGGGAACTTGACGCCGATCCGAAGATTGCGGGAGTTGGCGGATTTAAGATTCCGAGATCCACAAGAGAACGTCTTGATATATATCACAGGTTTGTGATGTGGAGACACTTTCTTTTACCGCACGAAAGAACCAAAAGCCCATCCATTTTTTATAACCGATGTGGCAGTCTCAACGCCAATGTGTGCTATCGGAAAAGCATTTTTGAAAAAATTGGCGGATTTAACGTATATTTCCGGCATATCGGCTCAAGAGAGTTAAAAGTTCGTTTGCATAGGTCAGGGGCAATACTTCTGTATGAACCGCGAATGGTGGAGCACTTCGCCTACTTTTCCTTTGCTGATTACGTACGCAAGTTGCTTATTCAAGGATGGGATCGTTATTTACTGCATGTACTGCATCCAGAGGTCGAACTCAGCTCTTCATTTGGGCATTTATTGAAGCGATCGGGCCGAGATATCCTTGTTGTTTTTTCCGGACGGAATACCATGCCGTTTTTCAACGGATCGCTTCCGGACAAGATAGGTTTTTCTTTTATTTCCATAATAACTAGTTTGTTTTTGTGGTCTGGAAAATACTGGATTCCACTGAAAATACTTGTCCCAAAAAACCGTGGCGACGACAACCTTCTCCCAATCGAGGAGTAACAGACCGAAGCGATTAAGATTTTTAGTGTCGGGATATTTTATAAAGTCTCTGGCAAAAAGCACCCGTGGATGTCTGCAAACTTCATTCCACATCTCATACATGGGCTCCGTGAAATGGATATCGTCGAAAATAACAAGTGAATACGTAGTCAATTTCGGCAAAAGAAGCAAAAAGATTTTAAGGTTAAACTCTTTGTCGTGTAGGGCGTCGATAAAAACGAAGTCATAAAGTCCTCCTTCTTGGAACGGTCGCGAACGTATACCATCTAGCGCGTCTCCCTCAAGCATTGTCCACTGCGTCTTTGAGAGCGCGACAAGATTGCGGACCGTGTAATTAATATATTCTTTGCATCCTTCAGTCATCGTCAGCTTTTTATCTTCTTGGGACTGGTCCGAAAGAATACTGGCCAATGAATGCAGATCTGATGCCCTGAAACCGGATCCGAGTAAAAGAAGGTCCTTCATCGTAACTAACAACTACAAAAGATTTTGGAAAATGAATTTTAGCTTACGAAATAGCGTCATTTTTTTTATGCTTTCCATAGTTTCAATTCTGGTTTCTTCGACACAAGCGTCAAAAATGTAATATAATATCTGTTTGGGCGGGGGTTCTTTTAGGGCCAAGAAGTTCTCTATTGCCGCTTTGGCTCGTAGCGAGCATCTTCCGTCATTGAACGCAAAAACCTTTCTGGTTATTTCTTCGCGCTCTGCAGCAAATTTATCCGGAGAAGCAAGCGCATGTTCGAGAGCTTTCTCCAATTCACTTGGGTTTTTTACGCAAAAAGCAACCTTATTTTTTAATTGTTGTTCAATACTGCCGGAATACGTTTGCGGCACGAGGATTTTATTTTTGTGGTGACGAAATCGGATGCGATGGTCTTCCAGAAATTCCTTGCTAAAAAAATCCGCTATAACGAGCGGCTTTTTTGCCAAAAGCGCTTCCAAAAGAGCGCTTGAGTTGTCTCCTAACACCACATCCGCGATTTTATAAAGCGGGAGACTATCCGTAGTGTCGTCAAATACTGTAAACCCTTTTTCCCGAAGTGAAGTAATTTTTTGGGGTTCGTCGCAAATGGTGCGATGATGTAATTTTATAATAACGTTAAACCTCTTTTTTATTGAACTCAACGGGTAGACCAGTTCATCAAGGAAAGATAGCTCGCCGTGCGTGGGAACGTAAAAAATTGTTTTTTTTGAAGAATCAAGTTGGGCTCTTGTTTTATTTATGAAATTCCGGTCCAGGGTATCGTTAAACCAATCGTCAAATCTTGTATTGCCAACAATCGTATAATGCGTATAAAATTTGTAAAGTTCGGCCGACCTTTCTCCATAAAGAAGTAGCGAATTGAGTTTTGACTGCAGAGGGTGGAATTTCCAAAGGTCCTTCCCCGCGCCGTACTCAACCCTTATCTTGCGAATACTGCTTCTCTCCGGACGCACACAACAATAGGTAAATGTTAAGCCAACTAAGGCATCATAACGAGAAAAAAAACGCTTGAGCATCTCTCCCGACGCGTGGCGTTTCCCGCCTAAAATACGGAAGTATACACCTTTCTCACGCAAAAGACCGACCGTCGCTCTAAGCCCGCGTCCAGCAATTTCTTCTCTGGGTGAGTCATGAACGATAAATTCTGCCTCATATTTAAACTGGGCGTATATGTTTTTCAAGGCATAGAACTGAAAGGGATAGAAAATAATAAATCCGATCTTTGCGTGCGGATTAGGATTCTGCGGATAGCATTGCGGCTTGTGCGGGGTAAAAAACATGGAATTTATACAAACGATTTTACATCAAGTGCGGAGACATTTTTTGTTCGGCACCAATCACTTCGTGCACATGGTCAATCTCCGCGAACGGCACTGACCCGACATTCACCGCGCGAAGAGACCATCCCCGTTCGCGACGTATCGCATTTACAACGTCATACCCGAACAAATTCTCCCTTCCAGATTGTATAATCTTCCCTGCCTTTTTAAAAAATACTTCCGAATAACCAGGTGAGAAAACGTATATTCCCGTAAACGTACCTGTAGCGGCATCGCGAATAATATCCTTCCCAATCGCCGTAACTCTCCCCCCGACATCGGCTACAACCAGTGTGTCAGAACCACCGGTGATCTCTCCGACATACAGCGCCGCTCCGCTAAGATCAGTTTCATCACGAGCCATCTCGATTATGTGTGGGTGAAAAACAATGTCGGAGTCGAGCGCGATACACTTCTCACTCGACGCAAAGTTTTTTGCCAAATACCAGGAATGCAGTTTGTTTGTTTTTGCATAGTCGGTATTTTCTATGAATGTAACTTTCAAAGAAGGAAACTCGTTTGCCACATACTCTTTAATCATATAACCCCGATAGCCAACAACAATCATGACATCATCCAAGCCTGCTCGCATAAGAGCCGTGAGTTGATAGTATAAGATCGGCTTACCCTTAAGCGTTACGAGGCATTTAGGACGAGTGCTCGTTAGTGGCAAAAGCCTACTTCCAATTCCGGCGGCAAGAATCAACACTTTGCATTGAGATTTCGGTATCATACGATACATATACGTTAGCGTAACATACATATTATTTTATATGAAATTCGGCATTATACCAATTGAAGGGCCGAGGCTCACGCAAAAGCTACAGGGAAAAAAGAACTTCGAAGAGCGACAAATCTTGAGTTAATGGCCAGTACAAAAGTGCCGGTACGATTCGTGGAACATCCCGAACGGAGCCTGAAGGTCGCCTATCCATCAGACTTAAAACTTGCCACGGGCACTCTTTGGACAGCGAACTTAAAAAAGAGGCAGGCATAAGAAACCCAACAAACAATCGAACTATTTTCTGATAACCCACGTAGAATACGCATAGGGGTACCCCCGCGCATCAACGCCTTTTACCTTCCCAAAACCCGGATATGAATCTACGATGGTAAGACCGTAATTCCCGGATATCATTTTCTTCAATTTTTTCCGCGCAAGGCGATTATAGTGATAGCGCTCAACCAGATGAATATCATGATCGGCAATATCATCTTCGCTGAAAAAATTTATTACCAGCATATCGCGCGCAACCCGGAGCGCGCTCTGAAAGGCATCGGTAAGCACGGCTGGCGAGAGGTGTTCAAAGACGTGGGTCACAAGCACAATATCGTTGGACGCGTCGGGTAGCGATAAAGAACATACATTGCCGGTCGAGAACACCGCTTCGGGATATAGACGGTTCGCGTTCGCTATATTTTTTTCTGAAATATCGATGCCGCTATAGCAAATGAACCCTGAAAGTCCGCTTTTTTTAAATCCTTCGAAGTAGTTACCAGAGCCACAACCGATATCGAGTACTGATGGTTTTTTTAATGTGCGCCGTCCAAGACGCATCGCCTTAAAAGAACTCACCAGCGCTAGTGCGCTCCCAAATGCATCCTGTAGAAAGGGGGCTTTAGTGTGAATATATTTGATGTTTTCGAGATAGAACGACGTAAGGGGCCGGCATATTTTTTCCTCTAGATCAAACTCTGCGTCCGGATTGTGCGAGGTTAGGTACTTTAAAATAAGCTCCCGCGTAAAAAAATGTTGGCAGTGAAAAAAAGGGTGAAAATCACCTTTTCTAAGATAGGTGGCAAGAAAGGACGACGGATGTCGGTTCCACATGTATTTTAAATTTTCCGCCTCAACTTCAACCGTAGTAATTTTTTTGTTGCTATCTTTCATGGCTATCATGGCTATTTTCCACTGAAACCAAATGCATATGGATACCTTAGACCAGCCAACTAAAAATTTCAATGAGTACACGTACGAATTTCAAATACCGGAAGGCCCTGGTTGAAATACCAGGGAAATTATAACACCCTTGAAAAAATATCGAATGTATGCGAAAAAGGGATATGCAAAACTCTCAAAAAGAGAAGATGAAATTCGGCATTGTGCCAATCGAGGGAGTAAAGTATTATGCTCAAGCACTGGAGGAGGTGCAGTTTGCAGAAGAGCTTGGATTTGACTCGGCGTTCATTCAGGAGCGGCATCTCGTACAGGATCACTTTTGGGCTTCCCCTCTCATTGCTGCTTCTGCCATGCTCGCGGGAACTTCACGCATAAAAGTTGGTACAGGTATTCTCATATCACCCTTCCACCACCCCGTGCACCTCGCAGAAGATATTGCTATCCTTGATATTACCTCTTGCGGACGTTTTATTTTTGGAACCGCCATCGGGTACAAGCCGGATGAATTTGATTTGTATGGCATTGACCCCTCAAGCCGTGGTGCCAGATTTGAGGAGAGTATGCACATCGTGAAGCGGCTTTGGACAGAGGGAAAAATTGATTTTCACGGAAAGTTTTATACCATAAAAACTGATGCATTTGAACCGCGGCCACACACAAAACCGCACCCGCCGCTTTGGATAGGAGGCCAGGGACCGTTGATGCTAAAACGCGCGGCGCTTTTCGCTGACGCGTGGATCCCGGGTGTCAGCATTGCTCTCGACCAGCTTCTCCCGCTAAAGGAAGCCTTTCTCAAGCATCGTAAAGAAGCCGGGATCAAGATACCGGATGAGTGGCCGCTTAATCGCGAAGTTGTTATTGCCGAAACCCGAACGGGCGCGTGGGAACTTGCTGAAAAATATTTACTGCCGTTTTACCAAAAGACGTATGTCGGCAACTGGAAGCACCGTTACATCACCGCAGATATGGTGAAAGACTTGCAGCAGCTCGCCAAAGACCGATTCATTATCGGTTCTCCGGATGATGTTGTAAGCGAGATCCGCCGATATAAGGATGTATATGGAACAAATTATGTGATCTGTCGATTCTTTTTTGGTAACATTCCGCATGAAACTATAATGAAAGAATTAGAGCTTTTTGCCAAAACAGTTATGCCGACTTTCGGATAAAGAAATATTGGTACAGCATATATTTGTTAATTTTTCTAATAAGACATCAAGTCGCTACGCAAGATCTTACCACATATTATGGACATCTTTAGAAACATTAAACGAGTGATGGTATTCGGAGCCCACGGAGACGACGAGATCATCGGCTCCGGTGCTACGCTCTATGGATTTTCCAAAAAAGGGGTGGAAATTACCGCTGTTACTTTTACCAACCGAGAAACAGCGTATGCGCGCATTGAAGATAAAGACAAGGCGGTGCTGCGCGCCAAAGAAGAAATGGCCACAGCAAACGTAATCCTGGGGATTAAAAAGCGGGTGATATTAGGATTGCCGAACCAAGGAGTGGTCAACGACCGTGAAACCTTCCAAACCTGCACGAAACTGATCCGGGAATACCGACCCGAGATGATATTTACACATGCCCACGCTGACCAGCATCGTGATCATCGCGCCGTTTCCGAACTTGTAGACGAGGCTCGTTCAAAGGCAGAGGAGAACTTATCGCCAGACTGGGGAACGCCGCATCGGACTTACGCAGTCCTCTACTTTGAAATTTTTGATCTATTCGCCAAGCCGCACATCATCGTCCCAGTCGAAGACTCATGGCTCGAAAAAAAACTTGAGGCAATGCGCTCTCAGACAAGCCAACTTGAGGTGTTGAAAGGCATTGAGTACCACATTAGGGGACTAGCAATGGTTCGAGGAACTGCGATTGGGTCAAAGTACGGCGAGGCATTCCAAATAAGCGACTTCCACCCATCTCGAGCTCAAATGTAATCATATAAAAAATGAGTTTCCCAACCACCCAGCGTTATTCGTCCGAACTATTAAAAAATATGTGGGAACTCTCCCATATTTTTTTTCACATGCCAATAAATAAAACCAAATGGTACGCCTGGCGCCATATACACACACTCCCCCAATCGATCGCCCGGCATTGGCAACTGCGTGAACTCCGCTTTCAATTGCGTCAAGCATATTCAAACGTTCCTTTTTACCGGCAACTACTCGACAAAAAAGGAGTTCATCCTGATGATGTCCGTTCTTTCGATGACATCCAAAAACTACCGATCATCAATAAGGGGCTCATGCGAAAAGTTCCCGTATCAGAACTCGTAAATAAAACGCTCCCGCTCTGGGCATATAATTGGACAGAAACATCCGGCTCAACGGGCGAACCCTTCCGGTTTCCGACAAGCAGGCCTTTTTATTTTTACAAACACTTTGGCTGTCCCAAGCGCATTGCCCGCTATTATCGATTGCTGTCAGTCGGTGCGATACATACCCGTACACGTACCGCTGATGTGTATGTTGACCGTTTTTTGTTATGGCGCGGTTTTTCGTTCGGCCATATTTCCAGAAAATTCCGCTTCGCAGATATCCGGACAGTCAATCGACCGCGCGGAAGGCATTTTCTCCATGTTCCAGTCTCGGACGTCCGGGAACATCCAACAGCCGTGATTGAGAAACTGACGAAATTTCAGCCAGATGTTGTATCGGGACGTGTAACCACGCTCATAGAACTCGCGCAAAGAATGAATGAATTTGGGACGGCACCGCTCAATATCCCATTCATTACTTCAGTCGGAGAAATGACAACTGAAGCACAAAAAAATTATCTTGCAAAAGCCTTCGGCGCGGAAGTATATGATCGGTACGGGCTTGAGGAGCTTGGAGATGTTGCCATCGAATGTCGTGAGCACAACGGCATGCATATTCATGAAGAATCTGATATTGTAGAAATTGTTGACGATAGAGATAGCCCCGTATCGCCGGGCGCGCCAGGACGTGTTGTTGTCACGAATCTCTGTAATTATTCCGTACCGTTCATTCGATACGATACTGGAGATCGCGGGAAGATACTGCCGGGAAAATGCCCTTGTGGAATCCCGGCACGACGCCTGATAATCTATGGACGGCTTGGAGCATTTCTTGAAGTCGGCGGCAAAAAATACCAGTTCCCGGAGTTTGCGGCAATTGTCGCAAGCTTCAGCGATATCATCCTCCGAAGCCAAGTGGTAAAGTTGCCTGATAACACGATTGAGCTTCGAATCATTCCAGCACGCAAGGTTTCGGAAAAAGATATTCAGCTGATTACTGAAACTTTCAAAAAACAACTTAGCCTTACGCCTCGAATAATACTCGTTGAAAAAATTCCATTTAATGCCTCCGGCAAAACACAATTTTTAAGGGATGAAGGCCGGCCCATATAATATGAAACTTCGCAAATCAAGGAAAAAAATTAGATACGGAATAATCGGATGCGGCAACGTTGCAAAAAGCCATGCTGTAGCGATTATAAAAAATCAATCAAGCGCTCTTGGCGCGGTTTTTGACATTGATCCGGCGCGCGCCAAAAACTTCGCTTCACGCTATCATTGCAAAGCAGAAGCTAGTTTGACGTCTCTCCTCGCCGACGCGAGCATTGATGCAGTTGTGGTCTGCACACCGCACGATACGCATAAAGAACTCGCCTTAAAGATTCTTGCAAGCGGAAAATATTGCGTCTGCGAAAAACCACTATGTCTGACTGAAAGCGACTGCCGAGACATCATCCGGGCAGATCAAGCAAAAAAAGTCATTACTGTATTCCAAGTACGTTTTCATAAGCCAATCCAGCTACTCCTCGAGCGCGTGAGGAGCGGAGCGCTCGGCAAAATTTATTTTTGCTCGCTCACAATAAGAAAAAACCGCGGCAAAAAATACTTTTCGGATTGGCACGGAAATAGGAAAAAAACCGGAGGCATGCTTGCAAACCATGGCGTTCATGGCCTCGACCTCATGCTCGAGATTTGCAAAGAACCGTTATGTATAAAAAGTATTGATAGAAACATTCGGGCATTCAGCCCAATTGAGGATGCTTTTATTGCACAGGTCGTATTTGCGAACGGCGCAATCGGCAATATAGAAGTACTAACTTGCAGCGGAAACGAACGACCGGAAAATTCCATTCTCATTATTGGAAGTAAGGGAAGCATGAAAGTCGGCGGAAAAGTTTTTGACCGCATTGAATATATATATGACAAAACCGACAATTCCCTCCGGTGCCCGCAAAACAGAGATAGCGCAGGCCATATAAAAATTATTGCCGCAACTACCGATTATATTCTCCATAAGAAGAAACACACCAACCTTCCCTTTGCGGAAGACGGGCTTCGTGCATCTCGTTTTGTTGAACAGCTATACAAAAAAACTTGGCGGTAATGACGACACGTATTATCAGCACTTAAACCTTCACGAAAGTTGTTTAATAAAAAATGAGCAATTCTTTTTTCTCACATATCAAAAAAAGGGCAGCGTTTGAGCTTTGGATGCAAATTCATCAATCGCCTTCCGCATTAATGCGCGTATGGCAGTTGTGGCGTACACAGCGTATCGTTGCTATAGCGTATACGCACGTGCCTATGTATCGAAAGCTCATGGATGACACGGGTATTGTTCCTGCGGGTATCAGAAAATTTTCTGACATTCAAAAACTGCCCGTCATCAACAAACAGTTTTTGCAAAAACAGCAATGGGAAGATAGCACGCACTCTATTTTGCGAAACTTTCAAAATTCTTACCGAATGGCACTAACATCCGGCTCTACCGGTGAACCTTTTTCTTTTCCTCAAAGCACGAATGCTTTTTTACACCCTGGGTATTCGGCAAAACCCCTGCGGGCCAATCCTTTGCTTTTCCGTTTTCTTTTTTGGCAAGGGCACTCATTTGAAGATATATATGAAAAAATGCGAGTTGCTGGAATAAGAATTTATAATCTTCCATGTGTGAAAAATTATTTGTATATTCCGGTACGAATGCTTCACGACGATGACAACGGATTGCTTGAAAAAATAACCTATTTCCGCCCGGATATCCTTGAAGGACGTACATCTGTTCTTGTTGAATTTGCGAGACTCCTTAAAGAACATGGGGAAAAAATGAAACTTCCTTTTATCATTACCCACGGAGAAACTATCAACAATGCCCAGCTGGAGTATTTCGAGAAAATGCTCGGAAGTAAGCCTTATTCCAGGTACAGCCTTGAAGAAGTTCCTGATGTTGCAATAGACTGCGCTCTGCACACTGGTCTCCACGTCCACGAAGAAAGCCTGCTTCTTGAAATATTGGACAACGCGGACAAACCGGTTGCGCCAGGTGTTCCCGGACGGCTAGTCATCACGCATTTCGAAAACGAAATTATGCCTTTCATTCGCTACGACACAGGTGATGTTGGCATGATAGTGCCCGGAATATGCCCCTGTGGCATCCGTGCACGCCGCATAAAAATACATACCAGAAAACAGGGGGGCTTCGTAGCTATCGGCAATAAAAAATATCATATCTCGGAATTTGAAGCTTTTTTCGACGAGTTTGCCGATTTTGTTTTGCAGTTCCAAATAGTAAAGCGAAACGAAAAAATAATAGAAATCCGCATTCTGCCGACCCTACGCTATTCACGTATTCACGAAGAAGAACTGAAGAACAAGTTTCGTGAATATTTTAAAACTGACACAATAATTCGACTTGTGAAAAGCATCCGCTACGAAGGAGAGGAAAAAGCTAGATTTATTATTGATGAAACAGCATTCTCCCGTTAATCAAACACCTTCTATTTTAATAATATCATCGTAAGACTAACAAAAAACACCGCCAGTGGCGGTGTTTTCAAGTAACTAAAAGGTTACTTCATAAGACGATCAAGCTCCTTTTTTGCATTATCGTACTCGCGCATAAGAAAAGCGTTTTTTATCTCCAAGGCATCCACCATTTTTATAAAACTGTTCAAATATTGCTTTGCCTCATTCGTGTTTCCTTTCGCAAGATATGCGGTACTTAATGCCCGCAGACACCATGCATGCGCGGAGGAAATACTTGTTGCATCTATTTTTTTTGCACTGGCGATTGCCTTATCATAATCGCGAAATACTGTGTAGTCCTCTGCCATATAACAGTCGAATTCCGCCGGTGCGTTCGTCTTCTTTCTCGTTGTCTCTGCCTCTTTTTCGAAAACAGAACGTTCCCCTTTTGAAGCAAGGGTGTAGAGAAGAATGACATCAGCTGGTGCGTTTTCGGCAGAATAATGTGTAGCAATAGCGAGCCGAGAATACTTCTCTGCGTTGACGTAATCCTTGGAATAAAGGTTTAATTCGGCCCAAAGAAAATTTATGGAGTATAATTGGGCGGCTGTGAGTCCCTCAGTGGTATTTAACACAGGCCTTAACAACGTGCGCACTTCTTCGGGTTTATTCTGACGGTTAAAGTAATCAAGTGCTACAGCATAGCGAGCCCAGCTGGCATTCGGAGCATTAGCGGTGATTATCTGTTGAAATTTCTCGTTAGATTGATCGTAGCGTTTTAAGCTTTTATAAATAAAACCAAGATTTTCAATAACATTCCAATATCCGGAATGCTGATCGGACAGGCCAAGCAAAAGAGCTTTCTCATAATTCTCTGCGGCTTTTTTATAACTCCCCCCCGAGTAGCCGTCATTTTTACCTTGCGAATCTGGATATTCAACTGCTCCTAAATATGCATATGTTTGTGGATTCTTTGCATCAAGTTTCAGTGATTGTTCAAAGTTTTCTTTTGCTTCTTTAAAGTTGCCTACATTAAAAAATCTCTTCCCTTGCTGGAAATAATAAGTGGCAGACTTGTCAGGCTGAGGCTCCGAAGGGTTCGAATTTCGCATAACCACCCACAATAAACTAAAAACCGCAACGCATGCTATGGCGGCGATAAACAGCCATACGCCCCTTCCTCCCAAGGAGTGCTTTGGAACAAATGAGGGAGTTATTGATGGCATGCCCCCATTGCCCCCGCCATAATTTTCTGTACTTGCCATAAAAATTTTTATAAATGCTTTTTTGTTTTGAGAACGCAAGCTCTCAAAAAGCATCCATATTTAAAAAATGTCAAATATATCTTATATAAAAGTATAACCTTTAACCTTATTACTGTAAAGAAGATATTATTCACACCTATCAGATCTGTAAAGACATGCCAAAACCATAGATAAATCGCGCATCATGCTTCTTTTTACCAGCTTATATCACAAGACTTTGGTACTATGAAGACTTTCCCTTAGCGACGCTTCGCCTGAATGAATAAGTATCGGTGTCTTGCCGCTTATCTGTGGCAATATAGTATCAACTACTTCCAGAGTAACAGACATATTTCCCCGAACAACCGACTCGAGATACTCTTGTATTTGTTTTTTATATGATGAGGAGCGTGATGACGCGGCACTGCAAGACACATAGCGCACCAATAAATTGTTGTGTTCCCGCATTTCCAACTGAAACTGATCAACATAAGAAGAAAACTTTTCCCCAAAATAATGGAGGATGTTATGGATTGGAAAAGCAGTACCGTCTTTAAACTCCAGTAAATCAGCAGTCCGCCCTTCAAATTGAATAACTCCTCCCCTGCCGCACGAACACGCATATTTCAAAAATTTTCCTCTGTCTCCGATTTGATAACGGATAAAGGGCATGCATTCGTTTTCTAAAGAGGTTACAGCAAGATTCCCAATTTCACCCTCTGGTACCAATCGCCCTTTTGCGTCTATCACTTCCACGTATGTCATCCACGGGGCGACGTGATATGCGTAGTCCTTGCACTGAAGCGCTATTAACGAACACTCCTGCGAGCCATAAATTCCATAGATCGGACACCCGAAAAAGTTTTCAAGAAGTTCCCTTTGGTACGAGGGCAAACCTTCGCCATAAAAACGAATGCTCTCGATTTCTAAACGAACATCATCGTTGGCCAGATGGTAAGCAAGTCGTCGCAGATACGATGGTGTTGAAATTATGCTTCGGGGACAAATCCGTTGAATGCCGGGATAAAATTCTTTTTTACGCCACGCGTTGTCTTCCAGATTGTGACCAACAACATGGAAACCAAGGCCATGCAAATGCTTAAGGGAATGAAGACCAATAACAAGGGATGGCCCTTTAAATTCAGAGGCATATGAAAGCTCGTAGAAACGGGAATAGCGGCGAACAAAAAGCGTACGAGCATCCTGAAAAAAAGAAAAGGGCTCTGCGGTAGAACCTGATGTTGCCGCTTTAACAAACCGCCACGAAGGCAGAGTGTCATCAACGAGATCACGAATATCAGCCTTTTTAAAAGCCCTGCGCGTAGTCGACGGAATCATACTGCTATCCTGAAGGACTAAGAGATCATTATGACTTGCGCTCAATTGATTACTCCAATATGGAACATGCATTCGTGCCTGACGTATTAAGCGCGTAAGCCTTTTTAATTGGAGTTTTTCCCATTGTCGTTGAGAAAAAAAGCCGTCTGCTTCGGAAAGAGCCCAGCGATAAAGCGTTTCCTCTACATTGATTGCAAGATCAGTGCCCAGTTGCCACGCGCGTGTCCGGCTTTGCAAAAACGAAGGCCTCATGAGAATGGCCACAGCAATTCTACTTTTTAAATCAGAAATCCACGAAACCATAAAAATATGCGCCCTCCTCCTGCTTATCGTGATAGGATTTGTTGCGTCATTTTTTTATCCTAATAACGAGTTGAATTCGATTAATACTCTACTTAACACGGCACACTACTAAAGAAATTCCTAAAAAACAATATCAGAAGGCGCTGACATCTTATTGAGAATCGGTTGTATTTTACCTCCTTCCATGTGCTTCATTTCAGAGGCATATTTCACGGTAATAAAAACCGCCGCACCAAAAAGACTCTGTAGTCTTTCAGAAAGTAGTGCCTCATCAGTCGCAGAGAATTTTGCAGACGGAACAATGAGTACTTCAACCGCCGAAGGGGTTTTTTGAACAATCTGATACTGAAAAATTCGTTCAGTAAAATCATTAAAAACTTCCGCAATTTCAAAATGATGAATCTTTCTTTTTGGTAACTCCAAAAATGCCCCTTCACGCCCACCAAGCCGCAGACGGCGCCCGGGCAATCCGCATGGACAGCGACTATTAATAATCGTACCAACATCGCCAGTGTCGTAGCGGATGAAGGGCATAACGAAATTAAAGAGATCAGTAATAATGATTCGCCCCCTCTGCCCTGAAGGAACGCTAACTCCTTTCTCATCCACTATCTCAACAATAAACGATTCGTTGTATATGTGGAAACCATCGTGATGGCTGCATTCGGCGGCAATGGCCCCGAGTTCTTCAAGCCCGTACCGGTCAAAAATAGCGCAATGGAACTGATTTTGGATACTTTGGCGCTCGGCGCTATTAAGTGTCTCTCCGTATGATACAGCAAGCGGAAACCGTAATGACGAAAGGCGCTCGTCGTTTTTTGCGGCCTGGCTTAATTCAAACAGGATTGATGGATAACTTTCTACAACTTCAGGGCAAAATTTGAGAAGGCTCACCGCCACAGCCTTAGGATCTTTCATAAATTCTGCAACCGAGATAAATAACCGCGCCGAGTGAGAGAAGGGTGACATTCTGATACGCGCTATCCTCATCGTATTTTGAACTTTTGATAAAGGTACTCCTGTCCGGACAAAAAAACGATACCCAGCAAAATCATAAAATTCGGATGCTAGAAACTGCCTTCCAATGAAGCGAAGCGGCTCTCCGCTCGATCCGGATGTTTTCTGCAATGAAAATTTGCTGCTTTTATAAATGCTCGATAAAAACCTGTCCTCTCCCGCTTCTAAAAATAACCGTTTTTGAATGATAGGCAAAGTCGAGATATCTTTCAAAGAAACTAACTCAGGCGACAGCCCTCGTGAAAACCAAAGCGCTTCATAAAAAGGGACAGTTCGATACGCATGACGAATTATTTTTTTTAGATAATAATTTTGCCAATGATAAGCAATGCCGTCTGGTAACGTTTGAACATTTTTCCATACAAAAAAAAATGCTTTCTTGTACAGCGTATGTACCTGATTCCTCATATACATATAGCAGGAGTGCCTCCTTTAATTATGTATTATAATTTATCCCACATTTTACCGTATTACACAACAATCACTTACCTTGGGGTGACCACTGATAAAATTCCGCGATGAATTACTTTCTTTATAGCACCAGAAGTGTATTTTATGCAAAGCTTTTTAGAAGGTGTTTTGTTTTTTCAGTTTTATCGCGAACAATTGCCAAGCAAACTTTATTCTGCTAGAGTAAAACCATGCACCAACCAACACTTCGAGAGATGATATTTTATGCGTGGAAAAACTCTGATTTTTATCGTCAGTTTTGGCAAACACACAACTTCAACCCAGAAAAGGATTTCCACGATATCAGCGATTTAAAAAAAATTCCTGTACTGACTAAGACCGACCTGCTTGCAGCAACGATGTCGGAGAGATCGATACTGAATTCTAATGATGGCTATTATTTTACAGACATCTCAAGCGGAACCGGAGGTAAGCCTTTGGTTATTTTAAAACAGTATCACTCCATGCCGCTCTACTTTGACTATATTTTGGATCTGGTAAAAATTTCCCGAATATCTTTTCTTGCGCTCCGCCCGACAAGTTCTGCCACCGCATTCCTTGGGGCAGGCATCGCGGGACAATTTCTTCCGCGTGGATCAATTATCTCCCTGGGAGATGTAAATGATTTCATCTATTCGGCAACAATCGCGCTAAATATTGAAGCCAACTTTCTTGTCCTCCGCCCCGCAACCGCAATATCATTCGCGGCATCGCTTGAAAAGCAAGGTTATTCCCCCTCCAAAATCAAATTTTTATACCTTTCAGGTGAGCCGATTACTCTAGCAGCAATTTCATTCTTAAGAAAGGTCTATTCCAATGCCACGATTATCTATACATATGCGATGACCGAAGGACCAGCGTCAATGGGGATAAGGTCTTCTTTGTGCACGACACTCGAAGACTTGAGTCCAAATGCATATCATCTTAATATTCGCGACTTTTTTTTCGAGACCTCCGATAAGGCCTTGCTTGTAACCTCACTTCACGAACTGCCCACACCTCTTATTCGTTTCAAAAATGGAGATCAGACTATAATCAAAGATAACTTTCAGTGTTCGTGCGGATTCCCGGCAGGCAAAATTGCCATTATCGGGCCTCGGTCAGGCGAAGATTCGTATAAAATCGGTAATTTCTTTTTTCAAGCCAGTGAGATACATAAGGCACTAGCAAAACTTAACGAATTTTTTACTGAGAACTTTGAACTTCAGGTAGAACAAATTGCGGAAAAGGACCAACTTGTGCTCACTCTCGACTTTACCCTTCAGACAATCAACAACCCAACTCCATTTTTGACTGACGCTATTCGAGAAGTTCTTGAACGCGAGGTCCGAATATCCCGATCCCAGACGCTCGGCGACGCAATCGGAAAAGGTTATGTTATGCCAATAAACATACGCTTTAGCTCCTCTCTTTCGACCAGTCGTATTCTTCCACCACAAGAATTCATGAAGCATTTTCTGTAGCGAATTAGTTAACGAAGAAAAACATTTATGGCAAAATAGTTTACAGATTTTTTAATCTGAATTGAAAGGTACTAAGTGAGCATCCTTGACAACTAAGCCCGGTGAAAAGAATGATGGACACGGCAAAAATTATCGGAATAACTCCCGCTTGATTCACCCGAGGCGGAAGGTGGGTAGAAACGCCCCCGTACACGCGATTTCCCCGAACGCTCTTTGTGTATGATACGGGAATGGTCTGCTGGGCTTCTGTAATATAGACGACTCCCACAAACAAAAACCAGCCGCAGAGCGACTGGCCGTTTTTTATTTTTTTGTGCTTCGTTAATAAATTTCAGTGTTCAATACACTTCCTGATAGCCTGATAAAGAAATCCTTCAGCATCCGGAATATTGTTTTCAGTGGTAACATGGAAACGATTAAGTGAGGTCGGAACATACCGATCTGAAATTTCGACCATCCCCCAGCGCAAAAACTGGTTGAGAGGCCCAATAAGCGCTTCGTGCGTTTTGCCTAGCGCTTGCTGAAGTACATCCTGCGGAATATCCCGAAACGTAAGGGGTTCTTTTGGCCAACGGTCAAAAATTTCTTGCTCCATTGTTCCAAAAGGAAATTCGAGAAGCTCGTGGTATGAGATTCCCGTCACCCTTTCACCAACCCGATTCCAAAACAAAGGATTTCCGTCAGCATCCTTCTTGCCAACCATCCGCCCCCAAAGAGAAGTGGGGCTATTTTTCGTTATGTCTGTAAACCAAAAATAATTCACCGCCGCAGCAAGCAGTTTGAAAACTCCCGCACTCCGACAGTCAGGACGGATGAGCCACCCACCGCTATACGCGTAGTCTCTATCGTTTTTGATGATGAGACTATCGTTCTCAATCACGAAATAAACAAAATCTTTCAGCTTTGCCATCCACGCTACCGCGATAAGATCCTCACCTGCCCCCGCGCGAATTCCGGTCAAAAAGAAACTTCTTCCTAGATTGTCCCGCACCAACCGCTCATCGCGGGGGTAAAGAACTTCATCGTGTGAATTTTCTCTGTAGAACTCTAAAACCTCTGGAACATCTTCGGTGTTCAGAAGCAAGGCATCAATCATAGGATCCTCCCTTTGGGTGGTGGTTATAGTGTTGGTCGTTATTGACTCTGTACCAGATTCTTAAAATATCAGGAGTCGTCCTCATAAAAAAGAAGAATCACTCCAACCTGGTTACGAGAGCCTCCCAAATAATGCCAGCACCAAATGCGACAAAACCGATCCATTGGCCACGCTGAAGCCTCTTGGAATTATTTGCCGAAGCAAGCGCCATTAAAATTGAAGCGGAGGAGGTATTCCCAAAATGATCGATTGTAATTACCACCCGGTCGGATGAGATATTCATCTCCTGCATGCACGCTTCTATAATCCTGCGATTGGCCTGGTGTGGAATAATAATATCCAGATCTTGCGGACGAAGACCGCACTGTTGTGCTGCTCCTGTCAGGGCCTCCCTCATCATCGGAACCGCAGATTCCAAAAGCTTCGGACCATTCATGCGACAGTGCTCGTTCATTGGAACTTGAATCCAGTCATGACCATCCGGATTCATGCCACCAACCCACCCAACGGGAGATTTTCCAGGATCAATGATAGCGGCACCCGCACCATCACCAAAAATTACAGACGGCCAATCGCCAGCTAACCGCGACACAAACGGAGTCACTCGCTCAGTAGCTACAATGGCTGTTGGGCTTGATAAAGAAAGAGCAAGTCTCAGGATTGTCGCACTTCCCGCACATGCGGCGTTCACGTCAAAACCGGGGCCACGATACCCAAGCCGCCGTGCAACACGCGCCACCGTCGGCGGCACCCACTGCTCGCCTGAATTTGTCGAACAAATAAGATGTTGAATTGCCTCAATAGAGATATCAGCTGACTGACATGCCTGCAAAACAGCTTCAGCTCCAAGCTCGCTCACTGATTCATCGATAGCAATTCGCCTGGAACAGATTCCTGTTTTGCGCTCAACAACGTCCGGTGGCAATATTAAAGCAAGTTCTTCGTTTGTTACCTCAAGCCTTGGAAGCGCCAGTCCGGTAGCCAAAAGTTTCGTAGTCTGTTCCTTTCGCCATTTTAAACAACTCACACTATACTAGCAATTTAAAATTTTAAAGTCAAATAAAAGATATCAAACAGTGTTATTCATAAAATTTTTTATAGTTTTACATACAACATCAACATCATTCAGTGACATTGCGTCATTAAGGGGCAGGGTCAGAATCTCCGAAGACACTCTCTTGGCAATAGGAAAGTCCCTGCTCACCCAATCGGCGTTGTATGCTGATAAATCGGGGAGCAGTACCGGATAATGAATCTTCGGCAAAAGTTGCGGCTTGTGCTTGAAAGTTTTTTGTAAGTGGTCAAAAAGCTGATTTCGTTTTTTAGTGCGAATTACATAGCGATACCAAATCCGTTTTGTATCAGCTTCTTTATTTGGCGGCAAGACAATATCTCCCACTCCCGAAAGTTTTTCATTAAAATGTTCGGCCAGTATGCGCCTGTATTCCAGCCAAAAACTTAGAAAAGGCAACTTTGCAATAAGAGCGGCCGCATGAACTTCGTCCATTTTTGCGCTAACGCCGACAGTCGGGTGGTCGTAATAAAAAACTTTTGCACCGTAAAATCGCATTCTATCAATAGAATCTTTTAACTGGTTTTCACGAACAACTATCGCCCCGCCGTTACCGGGAGCACAGAACTGTTTGGTTGGAGAAAAACTGAAGCATGAGATATCGCCAAAAGTACCCGCGTCTTGCCACTGTCCGCTCCTATATATTTTTGCACAAAAAACTTGAGCGGCATCTTCGATAAGTGAAAGCCCGTGCCTCCGCGCGATGTCCAATATTTTTAAAATGGTAACGGCTGGCTGGCCGTATAAATGCGCAAAAATAATAGCTTTAGTTTTTGAAGTAATTTTTTCCTCTATCTTTTCGGGATGTATCGCAAAAGTATCATCTTCTATGTCAACAAAAACCGGTCTCGAGTTGACCCAGCTAACACTAAATGCAAGCGAAACACACCCAAAAGCAGGAATAATAACCTCATCTCCAGGACCTACATTCAGCGCCTTCATCGCGATAATAAGCGCATCCGTGCCGCTTCCCGTGCCAAATACAGGCAATCCTCCCAGCCTTCGTGACAATGAATTTTCAAATTCACTGACCTGAGAATGATTTACGAAGCTGTATTGAGCCAGTTCATCTATAATACGCCCGACTGCGCGCTTAACAGCAAACTCTTGTCTTACCGCTATTAAATTTCTCTTTACAAGCGGGAGATTTAAAATATTCCTAATCATATTTATATTGTTATTGCCAATAGTCTTCGTAACTGCAATATGTTATTTATAGCATTTTATTTTATAAATGAAAGAGCTCTTTAACTATCAGATTCATCTATCTACGAATCCGCAACACCATGAAATGCAAAAAACATACACCCAAGCAAAAGGAATAAAAAAACAGCCCCTCGTAGAACTTTGAGAGACTGCACACCCGATTCGAGTGTAAAATTACTTAAGCTTGTCCACTTTAACATTCGCGTTATAAAGACCATCCCAGCTGGTGCCCTCTATATGGCTGGAAGAAATCACATTAAGGGAAAGCCTTAGATAGTCATTGTTAAGGGACAAAACACCATCCGAAGTCAGCGTTCCGGAGATCGGCAACTCCCTATTGGCATATCGCGCTGTTGAATACACAAAGACACTGCCTTTGACCTTGCCGTCATTGATAGACTTAATCGTCAGGTAGAACTTGCCACTTAATCCGCTATACTGCCAATCGCCCGTCCACTCGCCCACAAGAGACTGTGAATCGAAAGCGATTGCAGGAGACAAGGCAAGAACAAACACCAGCAAACAAAGAACGAAAAGAACAGTAAAAATGCGCATTTTTATACCTCCAGTGTTGCGAAGTTTGTCTTTTACTGCTGTTTATAGTATAGAATAAATAATAAGTTTTGTCAACTATAAAATTGACAGCTATATTTATTTATGCTATAATTGATATGTCGACAAAGTTGTGTAGTTGTTTAAAAACACCCTAACCCGCCCCACAAACAAGAGGACTCCGCAATGAAAAGAATCGTGCCGTTCCTTCTTTCTCTTTTGCTTGCCGTTGCGTTTCTAATACTGGAAGCTGGACAGGTTTTCAGCACCAACCTTCTTGATGGACCGTGGGGAGGCAAGTGGACCTCCACCTGCAGAACACCCGGGGACAACGCGTCTGTGAAGCTGCTGATCCAGGTTGACCCCAGTACCCGGGTAGCTACAGTCATCATGTTTCAGGACGTAGCGCCGCCAGCACCGTCTTTCTCTTCGATGGCAGTGGGTAAGGTTGAGGGGGACAAGATCATCATCGATTCCGTTTCAAGCGGCATTCCTAACGGGGGTTCCGAGATGTCCTTCTGGCTCGAAGGCCCTATGCTACTAAAAGGTGCCTACAAGAACGCGGACGACTGCGGAACGTTCGAGCTCCGACGGGACTCAAATAAAAGAGCCTGACAAGCAACCATCACGCCGCCATGTCTTCTGAACGAAGATGTGGCGGCATGATGGTTTTTTTTATTTATAAAAGGGAATGTATAAAATCTGCCACCAATAATTCGCTCCTTTGACGATACATGAGAGAAGACTGATGCATAGTTGGTCAATAACTGAACTACGCGGTGGCAAGCCCCCGCGTAGTTCAGTTATCTAGATAAAATTTTGAAGGCTAGATATGACTTAGCAAAACCCCGGGAATTGTCCCGGGGATTGCTGTGTGCTTTCCTCGTATTAATTACCTTCGGCCTGATTCTCCGTCGTGCTTTCGGTGGTTGTTCCGGTCTTTTTTTTAAGAGCTTCTTCAGTATAAACATTCCGGGCGTTCCACAGTAGCCAGCCTGAAGCACCGGCATCTTCAGCCGCTTTTATCTGGGCCTTCACTTTTGCCGCGTCATATACGATTCCACGCGATGTATCGGCCCCAAGGTCAAAGTCTTGCAGCCACGGCCTCATGCGCGCAACACTGCGCGGGGTTGACGTTGCATTGGCACCCGCCGGAGTTGTGGAAGCCGTTGTTGTTCCCAACCTTGCCCCCGCGTGAAGATTTGCAAATGTTGTTGTCGATATTTTTCCGGCAAGAAAATCCTGGGCGAATACAAGCGAGCGATACACGACGTCATATGGCTGATTTGAGACGACCTGGGAAACATTTTTTGACCTGTAGGGATATGATATTTTTGGAAGACTGCGCGAAGGATCTGCCGGCATGGTGAACCCCGCGTAGTAATGACTCGGATAGAGCATGAAAGAAACATAGTCGAAATTGCTTCCCACATCCTCCATCCGCTGTCCTATGCCGAGGTCGTTTGCCTGTGTTGCAACATACCCAAACAAATCGGCTGATAAAATAATATCTGGTTTGTAATCTTTTAGGTTTTTATTCATGAATTCGAAGAAGGATTTTAGAACCGTATATTTCGGCGTCTTCGGGTCATACGCGGGATAAATGATGCTCTTTACATCTCCGTCTGACGGAAAGCGGATGTAGTCAAACTGCAGTTCGTCAAACCCAAGGTCAATGACAGACATTGCGAATGCCGCGAGATATTCTCTTGCCGCGGGGCTTGCGGGGTCCATCCAAAGCCGCCCAGCGCTATCTTTCCAAAAGGCCCCGGTGTTGCGGTTTTTGACATAGTACTCCGGATGTTCTTTGGTTTGAGAGGAGTCCGGAAATACTGCCATGCGGGCGATGGTCCAAACACCTTGCGCTTTCAGCTCGTCAATAAGCGGTTTTAGATTTGATGTAACTTGGGAACCTTTTGCTTCTTTTACATCTATGACAACACCGTTCAATTCTGTTGTTTTTAAAAGGTCCTCGATATCCCCCCGAAGCCTCCTGGCGGCCACCCCTTGGTCATTTGCGACGTCTGCCGTCATATAGACACCCTTCACATACTGGGAGTTGAGAAGGGCGTCCGCAATAAGCTCTTCTCTTGTTTTGGGTTTCGGCTCTTCATTTTCCGCAAGCGGTGTTGTTGTGCCAAAATTCATGCCCTGCGTAAGAGAACTCCACCTGCCCATATAAAATGTCGGAACGCTTTTTGAGCTGTACAACCAAAAAGCCCCGATGATACCGAGCGAAAGAATGCTTGCGGCAATGTATTTTTTCATGCGTTAGTTTTTACAGATTGTTAAATTATACACCCTACTCACTATGCGGTCAGGGAGAATCGAACTCCCACCTATTGCTTGGGAAGCAATCGTTCTACCATTAAACTATGACCGCGCTTAGCGCGGTCTAACCTCGCTTAGCGAGGTGACCGCGTTGCTCTGTGCTTCGCTCATATTCCAGACGGCTAAAGCTTTTCCTCCGCGTGCTCCTCGGCCTGTCCAACAAACTCGTTGATGATTTCCTCGCTTTGCTTTATCTCGCGCACAGGAGAAGAAAAATACAGCCGCTGTCCCCGCTTCCCCTCATAGAGGTCCTGGAGGAACGATATGATGTCCTGAAAGGGCTTGTGAATATAAAAGTGTTCAAGAATGACGGCGATGAGCGTTACAGCAAAAAGAAAAACGAAAGCGGTATTGAAAAAACCCTGCTGGCGGTCATTCTCTCCGCTGATGAAAAAAACTATCCGCTGGGAAAAGATATACCGAACATCGGCAAGCTCATTTAACGAGTCAAGAATAGTATTTCGTTTTTCATCAAGCTGGCTCAAAAAAACCGCTCTCGCACCGGCATCGGTGACGGGCGTTTCTCCCGCAAAATCCGGGTGCGCAAGTATATCTGAAATATACTCGCCCGTCCTTTTCTCCACACTGGTTACCGCACCCACCTCTTTCTCGAGCAGATCTTCCTCCTGTGTATTTTTCAGAATATTTATCAGGAACGGCCTGTTTACGCCCAAATACTGGGATTTATACTTCTTCCAGAAGACATTCAACTTGTCGGCAGTATTTTGAACGTCAGCTACAACACTACTTCTGCGTGACTCTGATAAAGGATGCGTTCCCATTAAAAGAAAATTCCTAACCTCCATCTGGATAGCAACCAGTTTGTCCCGCGTTACAAGGATCTGCCGGTCAACTTCAAGCTGGTTTTGCAGATAAAGCTGGAGAGTAATCTGCCGCTGTTGGATCCTATTGTAAACCAAAAAACCAACTGCGGCAATGGGCAGCAGATATAAGCCAGCAAATATCAGAATAATTGTGCGATAATGCATTCTCATTTGAAAATGAACAAAAACCGGATATTATCGGTCCGCAGATCCGGCGGATTCTTTTTCCCGAATAAACCGGAGGGCTGCGAAAAATATAATTCCAACGGCGAGCACGAGATAAACCGTATGCTTCACTTCCCGCACTTCGGTGAACAGGTCGAGTCCGGAGCCAAGGTAAAAACTTGCCGTAACAAGAAGAAACGTCCAGGGAACAGCGGCGAAAATATCGTACAGTATGAATTTCACGAATTTCATCCTGAAGTGTCCCGCCAGAATCGGCACCATGACGCGGATACCCGTAAGGGGGCGGGAGAGAAAAATAACTTTTTCTCCATGTCTTTTGAAATAGCGTTCCGCCTTTTCAAGAACAAACTTCACATGTTTCAAGTGCGATATCCGTTCTTCCACCCACTCCCCCGCGAACCTTCCGAGAAGATATCCGAGGATGTCAGACACAAGAATGCCCACAATAAGCACCCAGACCGTTATCCAGTAATCGGTGAACTCAAGGTATGAAAGGTAACCGCCGATAAGAAGTACTATTTCTTCCGGCAGAGGAAGTCCGATGCCAGCCAACATCAAAAGCAAAAAAAGAGTTGCATAAAGAAAATATATGTTCCCGAGCGGGAGTAGGAGCAGTATCATGCTTGCCATAGTAGTGTCAGATCTTTACGAGTTCGTTAGCCCGGTCAACAAGCGCAAAAAAGTCTTTTGAGCGTTTGTCGCGCGGACGAGACAGAGATACATCAATCGTAGCCTCGACCATTCCGGGCCGCGGCGTCATGACAAGAACCCTGTCGGACATCTCAACCGCTTCGTCAACAAGGTGTGTTACCATCACAATGGTCATACGATCTTTACTCCAAAGAGCAAGAAGGTCCTTTCTCAGCCGCTCTGCGGTGAATGCATCGAGTGAGGAGAAGGCCTCGTCCATAAGTAGGATCTTCGGGTTTAACGCAAGAGCACGCGCGATGCCGACGCGCTGACGCATCCCTCCGGACAAATCTTTCGGGTAGGCATGCTCGAATCCGGTAAGTCCCATTTCTTTTATGTGCTCATGAACAGTTTCTCTTCGGTCGTGTATGGAAACATTTTGCATCTTAAGTCCGAATTCAACATTCTCATATACCGTTAGCCATGGAAATATTGCGAACGACTGGAAAATCATTGCAAGGCGCTCGCTCGTTTTGCCGTCGGAAAACAACAGCTCTCCGTGATTCGGCTTTATCATGCCCGCAAGCACCCTCAACAGCGTTGATTTGCCGCACCCCGACGGGCCGAGGATAGTAAAAAATTCTCCCGGGCGAACCGTAAACGAAACATCTTTTAAAACTTCGACGCGCTTTCCGTCTTCGGTAACAAATGTATGGGATAGATTTTTTACCGCAATAGCGGGTTGATTATTCATGAGAGTAGTCGTGGCTTTTCTTTAGGAGAGGAAGCCAGATAAGCTTATTCATTGAGAACAATATCAATAGGAGCGCTATAATACCGAATGTCAGGATTGGAATATTACCGTCCATGGAGGCTTTGTTCAGAAACCCGCCGATGCCCGGAGATATTCCGATTATCTCTGCACCCACAATTGCCTCCCACCCCTCTCCAAGGCCAACGATAGAGCCTGTAATAATGCCGGGAAACGCAACAGGGACGGTAAAATGCAAAAGTTTTTTTATTCCGCCCTGCGCCCCAAAAACAAATGATGCTTCTTTCAGGTCTTCGCGGACCATGTGGAGGGAAGAAAGCGTAGAAAAAAGAATCGGCCAAACCATCGTCATAACAAGAAACAATATCGCGGTGATATTCCCGACTCCGAACCAAATACTAAAAATCGGAAGAAGCGCAAAAGATGGGAAGCTTTGGAGAACATCGAAAAGCGGGAGAAAAAAAGCCTCTGCCTTAGCACTTCCTAAGAGTAAGGAAAAAACTATAGCGAGCGCGACCGATATAATATACGCGAAAATTACCCGGACAAAAGAAGCTCCAATATCAACGAACACCCCACCCGCGCTGATCCCTCCAATTTTTGAAAAGACAAAAATGAAAACGATAGGGAGAACAATCGTAAGAAACGTCACAACAAGGTGCCACCGTTTTTTGTATATCTTTATGTGATGCGGATAGCGCATGCGTTCGTTTGTGGTTAGTAGAATGCAGATTGTAGAACTGCAAAATTTAGTTGGCGATTTGAAGTGAAGCTACCAGTCTATTCAGCATACGTACTTTTACCAATAGTCCTTCGGCCTTTTCATGTACGTGAGGCTCACTTCATGCTGCACGCTACTCACTGCCAACTATTAACTTCTTCATGATGTCTTGAACCATTTTCGGGTTCGCCGCCCCTTTTGTTTCTTTCATTACCTGCCCCACAAGGAACTGGAGCGCGTTCTGGGCGCCATTTTTATAATCTGCAACCGGCTTAGGATGCATTTCAATGACTTTCTTGACGCTTTCTTCAAGTTTTCCCGCGTCCGAAACCTGTGCAAGGTTTTTTTCGGCGATAATATCCGAAGGGTCCCGTCCCGTTCGGAACATTTCTTCAAAAACAATTTTTGCCGCCACAGAAGAGACCTCATCTTCCGCGATGTACGAGATGAATTCGCCAAAATTTTCCGGAGTTATAAGCGTTTCCAGAACGGGCGTTGCCGTTTCGTTCAACAGCCTCAAAAAGTCTCCGACAAGAAAATTCGATGCAAGTTTTATTCCGTTTTTCTTTTTTGACTCACCCAAAGATTGCTCCCACTCTTTAAGTTCAGATACGATATTCTCAAAATAATCGGCAAGTGTTTTTTCTCTTACGATAACGCTTGCTATTTTTTCATCTATACCGTATTCATCCGTAAAACGAACCTGCTTTTGCTTGGGAAGTTCCGGAAGCGAGCCCTGCAGTTTCTGGACAAGTTCGCGCGATATCGAAAGCGGAGGCAGATCAGGCTCCGGAAAATAGCGATAATCATGCGACCCTTCTTTTAGGCGTTGGGAGAACGACTCTCCTTTTCGTTCGTTCCATCCGCGCGTTTCCTGAACAACGCTCCCTCCGTCGTCTAAAACCTTGCTCTGCCGTTCTATCTCATAGTCAACCGCGTCTGCGGCAAACTTGAACGAATTGATGTTCTTTATCTCCACTTTCGTACCTAAGTCGCGAATATGCACGAACTGACCGTCGATGCCACGGATGTATTCTTTCTCTTTGCCTTCGGGTATTTGTGAAATTCGTGAGGTATTCGCGGGAATTAGTGAAATGTTAACCTCAACGCGCATCTGTCCTTTTTCCATGTCAGCGCTTGATGCTCCGATATATCGAAGTATCTGCTGGAGTGTTTCTCCAAACTCGCGCACTTCGGAGCCCGTCCTCAAGTCGGGTTCTGTTACAAGTTCCATCAGAGGAACTCCCGCGCGATTAAAATCAACAAGCGTCCCCCCGCTTTTTGAATTATGGATGAGCCTCCCCGTATCTTCTTCAAGATGAACCCGCGTTATGCGAATAGGACGCCCCCGAACCTCAATGACGCCGCCCGATACGAGCGGGTGTTCGTATTGAGATATCTGGTATCCTTTTGGCAGGTCGGGATAAAAATAATTCTTACGGTCGAACTGGGAAAACTCCGGAGTGGTTCCCCCGAGAGCAAGACCCACCTGAATAACTTTTTTAACGGCTTCTTGATTAATAACGGGGAGTGTTCCCGGGTGTCCCATGCAAACAGGGCAAATATTAATATTGGGATGTTTTTCATCCGGGTCGTTCAAAGAGTCGCAAAACATCTTTGTGCGAGTATTTAATTCGGCGTGGATCTCAAGTCCGATTATTGGGTCAAGTTTCATACTTCAGCACGAATTTTCCCGATTTTGTCCCCGCCTTTCGGGGCTACAAAATCGAGGATCCTCGATTTGTCTAAAATTCTGAAATGTTCTCCTAAGCGCCTAATTGCGTCGCGACTTTTCCACTTTTTTATCTGTTTTTCTCGCCTAAGGGCCTGGCCCATCGAGAAAAATTCTTCAAAATAAAACAATTCCCACGGTTTATAGCTACCTGTTGACCTTACTTTACCATGGTTATGCGCAAAAATCCTGACTTTTAAGTCTCCGGTTGCGCCAATATAATATCGCCCGCTATTTTTTGAGATTAAAATGTAAGTATAGAACATTTCAGAATTTTACAAATCGGGACGAGGCCTATGACAGGCTCATATTTTTCAGCCATATCAATAAACTAGCATAAAAAAGGCAATAAAAAAAGCCATCTCTGGCTAGTTTATTTATTTTCTACTTATTAATAGATATGCGGCACCAAACGCGATTATGGCAAGAAAAAGCTTGCCTGTAAAAAGCGCCCAAATGCCAACGATGACAAGAACTGCAACCATTGCCACACCCCAAACCGACAAAAAAGAACTTAATCACAGTATACAGCCTTTCTATTTATTTGTCAAAAAACACCCCTTTCGGAGTGCGTTTTTTTATGACTTTGGTTGGTTGCGCTTTTTGTACTCACGATAGCTTAAGTATGCGGAGAACACCGCAACAGCAAGGAAGAAAAGTCCGCTGAGCGGCTGACCGGCCATGAAGACCCTCACCGCAAAAATAAGGCTTAAGGCCGCGTTCATAGCCAAACCGATACACGGTGAGTAGATATAGATAATTAAAAAGACAACCCAGTAGAGAATCCAAATCACGGCTTTTCTCCTGTTGGTTTCGAGGGAGCCTTTGTAAATGTATCAAAAAAAACAAAAAATGTCAACAAAAAAGCTCCTCTGCGGAGCCGTCTTTGTTTCTTGAAACGTTATAGATTTTCTTAGAGCTCTTTATAGGCTAGTACCGCCCAATAGCACGCAAAACAAAGCATGATGATTCCAAGAAAGGTGTTTTCCGATGCAAAGTCGCCAAAAGCAGAAAGAAGAGACCCGACACAAAGCACCGCATAACCAACAAGCCGAGACACGAAGAACGTGAGAATAGCGCCGACAACAAGCAGTACAAACCCAAGCAGGCCTAGCATGCTATTTCCTCTCCTAAAAAAGAACTTCTTTTCCAGACTATCAGTATGTAAAATTTTGTCAATGAGCGCAGGAAACTTCTTGCGGAACTTTAGAAAAAACGACTCTTATACAGAGTCGCTATTGTCTTTTGATTTTTTGTATTCCACGTATGCACTGATTGCCCACCAGAGCGCGAGAAAAAGCATGAAGACGCCGAGGTATTCGTGGTCGGAAGCAAGGCCATCTATACCGGAAAAAAGCGAGCCGATGCTAAGAAGCACAGAACCGACAACTTTATTTTTAAACCAGAAAATTGCACCGCCGACAAAAATTAGCACTAGGCCGAGGAACCCGAGGGGAAGCATGTCATGCTCCGTTTTAAAAGAACTTCTCTTCTAGTGTATTTAAATCAAAATTTTTGTCAACCTCGTTAGAGGTTTGCCCAAGTCTTTCGTATGCAAGATATAATAAGACGAAGTCGCCTTCGGCTCACAATAGTTTGAATAAACAAAAAAAATCTTAAGCCTCTAACGGGGTCAATCTAGACAAGCCGTTTAAAAAGCTGTTCAGGGGTTTTAACTATTTCATGGATAAGTTTACGGGAGGACGGCTCTTCGTAGAGTTCTTTCGGGTAGTGTCCCATGAGCGTGCGCTCGTCGAAAGCATAAATGGTTTTCCCCAATGCCGCCGCCGCGAAAAGTTCTCCATTCGTGTTTGCCCCCAAGTATCCATCCTTATTAAAAATAAAACACACGTCGGCAACGCGCACTTTTCGGAATAAATGGTCATATACTTTTCCGGCGATGGTTGCGCGATACGCGGTATCCGCCATGCGGTCCTTTTCGTGGCTCCGAAGGAAAGCCTCCGGCTGTTCTTCAAATTCCGGGTCAAATATCACAAGATGGGCATTGTGAGATTCAGCCGCATGCCGCAAAGAAGAAATGAACTCTTCGAGATCCTTCTTAAAGCGCTGGCTTGAACAAAAAACAACTGACTTCATATAATTATCATACCACGGCGGACAAAAACAAAAAAACCCTCCTTCGCATAACGCTTCGGAGGGTAGGACCTGCATATGGCAGGCGTTCGGGAATAACCCGAAAGGCTACTTCTTGTTCTTGTCGGAAACTAGTTTCATAAAAAGTTTTCCGAGGGGAGGCGTGGGACGCTTTTTTCTGAGACGCGGGATATCCTTCCTAATTTTGTTCAGGACATCTTCTGCGGTATGGAAGATATTGCGCCCGCGGACAACCGTATTTCCGATGGAAATAACGCTCATGATAACGTGACGCGAACGGTATTTTTTCAGAATATCTTCCGAACAATACAGATACACCGGAATTCCCGCCATGTCTGCCCACAAAAGCTCCTGGGCGGATCCGCCCGAAACGCTTGTCTCGGCTAGATGGACGACCGAAACAACCATTGTGTTATGAGTTTGAAGCGACATGACCTCAAGCTCTTTTTGGCGGATTGGGTCAAACACTTTGTAAAGCTCCCGGAGCTTTAACTGCTCCTGAAGCCTTCTCAACTTCGGCTGAAGCTCGCGCATGGAGCGCCGGGCCACAATGGAGTCAAGCCGTGTGGGGTCGATATGCACCAAAAGGAGATTTGACTTGATAAGGTCTTCAGCCGTTGCCTCTATCATGCGGTCGAATGTACGCCTCCATCGCCGGCCGTAGTCGCCATTCGATTTTTTTTCTCCGGGACGCTCCTGGTACTTGTTCTGAATGGAACCGATGGTATAGATGACGATAACAAGGATATTCCTTGGGTTCTTTTTGTATTTCCTTAAGAGAGCCTTTATCGAACGTCTTCGTTTGTGATCAATATATTTCGCAAGCTTTCTCGGAAGCATGGATGCCTCACGCGGCATATTTCATGAAAAGAACTTGCTTAAGAGGTACCACGCCCGAATAAAAAATCAAGGCCATAATAATAAAAACAAGGACCGTAGGACGCCTTGTTTTGTGGCTTCTTTCTTACCTATATGCCTCCGGGTTTAAAAGGGAACGCGTAAGCGCAATAAAAATGGCATCTTCCAAAAGCTCCTCGCGCTTCATTTTCCCGCCCGTATAATATGACGGCGGATCCTTTTCTTTATTCCCGGTAAGCTCTCCGACAACGACTCCCGCCTCTGAGTCTTCTTCCTTGATGCGCTCAACCACTTTTGAAGGCGTTTCAACTGCGGCAGAAAAACTTTTCCCGACGACAGCGAATGACGTATCGACAAGAATGCATCCTGCAATCTCAAAATAGGCGCCCCCTTCGCGGATGATGCCTGATTCAACGCCAACCCCATAGTGTGCGCTCCCGTCCTCGACAAGAGCTCTTTCCGCGCGGTTCTTTGCGCCAAGCATGATATCTTCCGTCGAGAAGGGCTGTTTTGGAACATCCGACTCAACTTTGTACCCTCTCACGTTAACGATCAAACCGGCCCGTGCGAAAGCATTTGCAACGGCCCGAAGTTTTAACTCGCTTTTTGTTCCAACCGCTATATTCATGGGCGATTCTCCCATAAAAATTAAAGGTCTGTTTTAAGATTACGCGCAAAAAAAGAAAAATCAAATAAGGCGTTTCACCAGCTCTTCGGGCGTCACAATAATTTCGGTAAACAAAATATCGCGGCATATCTCTCCTCCCTCCGCGACCTCTCTTTCCGGTTCAAGCGCGTAGATGACCATGTTTTTTCCGTGCGCAAATCCGAGCTCGAGCGTTGAGTTTACGCCGAGATATCCGTTCCTGTTGTAAAAATAGGCAACATCTGCTTTGCGAATACGATCAAAGTGTTCATGCACCATCGCTGGAACGCGGACACGATATGATTTTGATTTCAATCGGTCCTTTTCTTCTTTGGCAAGCATTTTAGTGCGCTGGCGTTCAAAATTTGGTTCGAACACTACAGGGATGCCGAGACTCCTAAGTTTTTGCGCGAATGCTTTTATTTCATCTTTATAGCGCTGGGAGCCGCAGATAACAACTGATTTCATAATTATTTGAGCCAAAAACGCCCTCTCTTGGGCGTGTCGCGGGGACATGCCGCAAGGTTTCGCTTGGTCTTATTTTTACCGTATATATTTACTGTAACATGCCGAAT